>MDTG01006788.1_pt1 | contig 17686 bp, 15 predicted proteins | sample 811421 | NCBI WGS metagenome assembly MDTG01 (sample SAMN05326645, study PRJNA326480) | marine metagenome | isolation source: seawater | place: Pacific Ocean: South East | collected 2011 | reverse complement strand
CATGTAAAATTTGTAGGAACAAAAAGATTTGGTTTAGATGGCGGAGAGTCTCTAATACCTGCTTTAGAACAAATTATTAAAAGAGGAGGAAGCCTTGGAGCAAAAGAAATTAAAATTGGAATGCCGCACAGAGGAAGATTAAATGTATTAGCAAATGTGATGGGGAAACCTTTTCAAGCAATTTTTAATGAATTTTTTGGTAAGTCGGTAAAAGCTAGTAAAGATTTTGAGGGCGATGTAAAATATCATTTAGGGGCTTCTTCAAACAGAGAATTTGATGGCAACTCTGTTCATATTAGTCTTACAGATAATCCATCTCATTTAGAAGCTGTAAACCCTGTAGTTTTGGGTCAAGTAAGAGCAAAACAATTTTTCCATAAAGATAAAGAGAGAAAAAAAGTCATTCCAGTTTTGATGCACGGAGATGCTGCTTTTGCAGGCCAAGGTATAGTTGCAGAGTGTTTTGCTATGTCCGGCCTTCCTGGCCATAACATAGGTGGTACTATTCATATAATAGTTAATAATCAAATAGGTTTTACTACAGCTCCAAGGTTTGCACGATCATCCCCTTATCCATCAGATGTGGCAAAAACTGCACAAGCTCCAATATTACATGTTAATGGAGATGATCCTGAAGCTGTAGTTCATTGCGCTAAAATTGCAACTGAATACAGACAAAAATTTAATCGAGATGTAGTAATTGACATGGTTTGCTACAGACGATTTGGCCATAATGAGGGAGATGAGCCCTCTTTTACACAGCCAATTATGTATCGAAAGATTAGATCACATCCATCTACACTCACTTTGTATGGAAATAAATTGTCTTCTGAGGGACTTACTTCGACTCAAAAATTGCAAAAAGAAAAAGATATATTTAAAAATTTTTTAGAAAAAGAATTCTTATCCTCAAAAAATTATAAGTCAGAATTGAAATGGTTTGATGGTGTCTGGTCCAGATTTAAACCTGGTCTAGGTAAAGATAAGAGAGGCGCAAGTGGTATTGATACTGTAAAACTAAGAAAAATTGGAAATAAAATATTTAATATTCCACCACATTTTAACATCCATAAGACGTTAAGAAGAGTGTTTGATTTAAAACTTAATATGCTTAAATCTGGAAAGATAGACTGGTCTTCGGCAGAGAGTCTTGCTATAGGATCACTTTTGACTGAAGGGTTTTCAGTTCGACTTTCAGGCCAAGATTCTGGACGGGGAACATTTAGCCAAAGACATGCCGTTCTAAGAAATCAACAAAATCATGAGAGATATATCCCTGTAAATCATATTGAAAAAAAACAAATGAAGTTTGAGGTTATAGACAGTTTATTGTCAGAACTTGCAGTATTAGGTTTTGAATTTGGTTATTCATTGTCAGAACCAGAAACATTAGTATTATGGGAAGCTCAATTTGGAGATTTTGCAAATGGTGGTCAAGTAATAATTGATCAATTTATCACTTCATCAGAGGCTAAATGGGGAAGAGCAAGTGGTCTTGTAATGCTGTTGCCACATGGATATGAAGGGCAGGGTCCCGAGCATTCGTCTGCTAGACTAGAGAGATTTTTGCAACTCTGTGCAGGAGAAAATATTCAGGTAGTAAATTGTACAACACCATCAAATTATTTTCACGTGCTCAGAAGACAAATGCGAAGAGAATTTAGAAAACCACTAGTAATTTTGACGCCTAAATCTTTACTCAGACATAAAAGGTGTATTTCAAATATTTCAGAATTTGACTCAAAAAGTTCTTTCCACAGAGTTTTAGAAGATGATGCCTATATTACAGAAAATAAATTAATTAAAATTAATAAAGATAAAAAAATTAACAAGGTAGTAATGTGCTCAGGAAAAATTTATTATGATTTAGTTGAAGCAAGAGAAAAAATGCAAAATAAAAAAGTAGTTTTTATTCGAATGGAACAATTATATCCTTTTCCAGTAAAAACTTTGGCAAATTTATTAAAAAGATATACTAATGCTACTTTTATTTGGTGCCAAGAGGAACCAAAAAATATGGGGGCCTGGAATACTGTAAGAAACTATATAGACAGGACATTAGATATGATAGAATTTAAAGATATCAACGTAAAATATGTGGGAAGAAAGGCATCTTCAACTACTGCGACTGGAAATGCAAATAAACATCTTGCAGAACAAAAGGAAATATTAGAAAAAGTACTTAAATAATAATGTCAGAAAAAATCACAGTTCCGACTTTAGGTGAGTCTGTTACAGAGGCCACAGTCTCAAAATGGCTTAAGTCCCAAGGAGACAAGGTGACTGCCGATGAACCAATAGTTGAGCTAGAAACAGATAAAGTTAATGTTGAAGTTCCAGCTCCTTCAAATGGTGTCTTAGGCAGCATAGCTGTAAAAGAGGGCGAAACAGTAAATGTTGGTTCTTTATTAGGAACAATCAGTAGCAATTCAAGCAAAATAGTTAGCAGACCTCAGGAAATAAAAAATTATACACCACCTAAAAAAGAAACTAACGAAGAACTAAAATTATTCGATGAGAAGAAAATTGAAAAAACATCCTCCAAAAAAATTAAAAAACAATCAAAAAAACAATCAGTTTTAGAATTAGGAACTGAAATTGCAGACCAGGATATAGAACCTTTAATTTTGAATGACGTTCATATTGATAAAAATAATTTTGAAAAAAAAGGCTCAGTTGCGAGTGAAACTAAAATATCGCCTGCTGCAAGAAAAATGGCTACCGAGGAAAAAGTAGATATCAATCAAATTATAGGAACTGGAAAAAATGGCGTGATCTTGAAAGAGGATATAATGAGTTTAATGGGTTCAAAGCCTTCCCCATCTGAAAGAAAAATCAAACATGGTCCGGAGGAAAGAGTTAAGATGACTAGGTTAAGACTAACAATAGCAAAAAGGCTTAAAGAAGCTCAAGAAAATGCTGCAATGCTAACCACATTTAATGAAGTAGATATGAGCGAGGTGATATCAATGAGAGGTGCTTATAAAGATGAATTTCAAAATAATTATGGTGTAAAGCTTGGTTTTATGTCTTTTTTTGTAAAAGCATGCGTGATTGGACTGAAAAATTATCCTGCAATTAATGCAGAAATTCAAGGAGAGGAAATAGTTTATAAGAATTATTACAACATAAGTATTGCCGTGGGAACTGATAGAGGTCTAGTTGTTCCAGTTCTTAGAGAGACAGATGAAATGTCATTTGCTGATATAGAAAAAAATATCTCAGATCTCGGACAGAAGGCAAGGAATGGGAAAATCACTATAGAAGATTTACAGGGTGGAACATTTACAATTACTAATGGAGGTATTTATGGATCCATGCTTTCTACTCCTATATTGAACCCGCCTCAGTCCGCAGTTCTAGGTATGCATAATATTATTCAAAGACCGATGGCTATAGATGGAAATGTTGAGGTAAGACCAGTTATGTATCTAGCTTTATCATATGATCATAGAATTATTGATGGAAAAGAGGCAGTTTCATTTTTAAAGATTGTGAAAGAATCTCTAGAACAACCAAAAAGACTTTTTTTAAATATCTAAGATGGATAATTTTGACTTAATAGTAATCGGTGGAGGTCCTGGAGGATATGTGTGTGCAATTCGAGCAGCACAATTAGGACTAAAAACAGCTTGTGTAGAATCAAGAGGAACTCTGGGTGGAACCTGCCTAAACGTAGGCTGTATACCCTCAAAAAGTTTACTAAATTTATCTGAAAACTTTCAAAAAGCAAAAAATGATTTTAATAAACAAGGTATCGAAGTTGAAGGAGTTAGGCTTAATATCGAAAAAATGATGTTGAATAAAAATAAATCAGTACAAGTTCTAACCAAAGGGGTGGAATTCTTATTTAAAAAAAATAAAGTGACTTATATTAAAGGCAAGGGAGTTTTATTTTCAAAAAATGATATAGTTGTATACGACAACAATAATAAAAAAAATTATAAAGCAAAAAATATAGTTATTGCAACTGGATCTGACGTATCATCTTTACCAGGGGTTGAGATAGATGAGAAAAATATTATCTCGTCTACAGGTGCTTTATCTCTAACAAAAGTTCCAAAAAAACTTGCAGTCATTGGCGGCGGATACATAGGTTTAGAGATGGGCTCAGTTTGGTCTAGGTTAGGTTCAGACGTTACTATAATTGAGTATCTCAATCATATAACGCCTGGAATGGATAAGGAAATCTCTAATGAATTTAAAAAAATTTTGACAAAACAAGGCATGAAATTTAAAATGGATACAAAAGTAAACTCTGTTAAAAACAATAAATCTAGTGTTTCTATAAATTACACAGATTTAAAAACTTCAACTCATGAAACATTGGAATTTGATAAAGTGCTAGTCTCTGTAGGTCGAAAACCTTACACAGAAGGTTTAAATTTACAAAAAGTTGGAGTTAGAAAAGATATTAAGGGGCGGATTGAGGTTAATGAAAAATTACAAACTTCTATAAAAAACATTTATGCGATCGGCGATGTTATTAAAGGTCCTATGTTGGCACATAAAGCAGAAGAAGAAGGAATAGCAGTCGCAGAAATTTTAGCAGGTCAGGCAGGACATGTAAATTATGACGTTATCCCTGGAGTAATTTATACTTCTCCAGAAGTAGCAACGGTAGGAAAAACTGAGGAACAATTAAAAGATGAAAAAAAATCTTACAAAGTAGGAAAGTTTCCTTTTTTAGCTAATTCTAGAGCAAAAGTTAACAATGAAACTGAAGGTTTTGTAAAAATACTTGCAGATAGCAAAACAGATAAGGTTTTAGGGGTTCACATTATTGGCCCACATTGTGGAGATATGATTGCAGAAATGGCATTAGCAATGGAGTTTGGAGCTAGCGCAGAAGATATAGCAAGAACTTGTCATGCGCATCCTACACATACAGAAGCAATTAAAGAAGCAGCATTAGCTGTTGATAAAAGACCAATTCATTTTTAATTAAAATAAATTAAAATACAATCACCTTATGAAAGCGCAAGTTTTATTGCCGAAAATTTTTAATTTTCCATTTAGTTACAATTCAAAAAAAGAAATTAAAATTGGAGATATAGTTGAAGTTCCTTTTGGATCAAAAAATGAAATTGGAGTTATTTGGAAAAATCAATATTCAGAGCCAAAAAATATAAAGCTTAAATATATACAAAAAAACACGGGATACTCAATAAATAAGAAATTAGTTGACTTTATCGAGTGGTTTTCATCTTACAACATGGTCTCTGTAGGGTTAGCTTTGAAAATGGTAATTGGAGGTACAGATAAATTTATAAGGATAAAAGATGGTCATATTAAAAACAAAAGTACTGAGATAAAAAAATTCGTATTAAATAGTGAACAATCCAAAGCTTTAAAATTTCTTGAAAAGGTCAATAATAAATTTGATGTATCGGTTTTGCAAGGAACTACTGGATCAGGAAAAACTTTGGTTTATTTTGAGAGGATAAAGAATGTAATTAAAAAAAATAATCAGGCCTTAGTTTTATTACCAGAGATATTTTTAACAAATGATTTTAAATCTAGATTTGAGAATTATTTTGGTTTTGAACCTGCAATATGGCATTCGAAAATAACACCTAAACAAAAAAGAATAATTTGGAAAGGTATAATTAAAAATAAAATCAAAATTCTAGTAGGCGCAAGATCAGCTTTACTATTACCTTTTAAAAAACTTGGAATAATAGTTGTGGATGAAGAGCATGACACATCATATAAGCAAGATGAAGGAGTTATCTATAATGCAAGAGACATGGCAATTTCTAGGGCGAATTTTGAAAATATCCCTATACATCTAGTTACCTCAGTACCATCAATAGAAACTTATAACAATATATGTAATAAAAAATATAGACATACAAAAATATTTAAAAGATTTAACAACTATCCTCTTCCGGCAGCCAAAGTTATAAACTTGAATCTAAATAAAATTAAAGATAAATTTGTTTCAAAAGAAACTGTAGAAATTGTTAAAACGTATTTAAATAAAAAAAATCAAGTTTTATTTTTTTTGAATAGAAGAGGTCATTCTCCATATTTAATTTGCAAAAAATGTGGTAATAAACTTGTGTGTTCAAATTGTTCTTTGTATCTAACCTTTCATAAACTAACAAACAAAGCAATTTGTCATCATTGCTCTTTTGAAAAAGAGGTATCAATACAATGCAGGCTTGGAAAAAAATGTGAATTTATTTTATACGGTCCAGGTGTAGAAAAAATATTTGAAGAGGTAGAAGAACTATTTCCAAATAAAAAAATCAAAATATTTTCAAGTGATTATCTAAAATCAAAAAATAAAAATCAAAATTTATTAAAAGAAATTAACGAAAATAAAATAGATATCTTGATTGGAACTCAAATGATTTCTAAAGGTTTTAATTTTCCAAAGCTAAATTGTATCGTAGTAGTTGATGCTGATTTTTCTGGAAGAGGATATGATCTAAGAACTACAGAGAAAAATATTCAATTATATCATCAGTTAAGCGGGAGAGCTGGAAGATTTAGTTCAAAATCATTAATAATATATCAAACATTAACACCTCAAAATTTAACATTGAATGAACTAACAAAAAATGAGTCAGAAAAACTTCTTAAAAATGAACTTTTACTTAGAGAGAGAAATAAACTACCTCCATTTATAAGATTGATTGCTATAATTATATCTTCAAAAGACCAAAATTTAAGTTTGCAAGGCGCAAGAGAGATTAAGATAAAATTAAATCAAATAAGAGAGCTCGAAGTATTAGTACCTGTGGACTCTCCTTTGTTAAAAATTAAAAAAAATTTCAGATCAAGATTATTAATTAGGTTTAATAAGGGTTTTTTGATGCAAAAAAAAATAACTGCTGTCTTAAATAGGCTTAAAATCTCATCAAAAATTAAACTTACGGTTGATGTCGATCCAATTAATTTTAGTTAAGTTTAAAATTGGCAACTTGATCAAGCTATACTCTTGTGGTACGACCTTCGCATAATTTCACAATAAAATCTAACAACAAAAATGAGTATAAATAAATCTTTCTCAACTGAAACATCAGAAAGGTACTCTCGTGCTTTATTCGAGGTATCTAAAGAGTGCTCTGAACTTGATAAAGTAGAAAGCGATGTAAAAATATTTCAATCTTTATTTAGCTCAAGTTCAGATATTAAAAATTTTATAAAGGATCCCACTCAAAGCACTTCTCAGCAAAGCAAAGTAATAAAACTAATATCTGATAAACTTGTGTTTTCTAAAAATCTCAAAAACTTTTTTTTACTTTTGATTGAAAAAAGAAGAATATTTTTTGTGCAAAAAATTTTTGAAAGTTTTTTGGCATTGTGCTCCAAAAAAAGAGGTGAGATAAAGGCATCATTAATTTCATCTAAAGACCTGTCTGAAACAGAACTAAAGATTATAAGTAAAGATCTTTCTGATGCAATGGGTTCAATTTTAAGGTTTAATTATAAATTTGATAATAATCTAATTGGAGGTTTGAAATTGCAAGTAGGAAGTTTTATGATTGATACATCAATCAAAAGTAAATTAAAAAAATACGAACAAATAATGTTAGAAAATTAAAATGGCAATTAATCCTTCAGAAGTAACGAAACTATTAAAAGATCAAATTAAAAACTTTGGTGAGAAAGCTGAAATTTCAGAAATAGGAAAAGTTTTATCCGTGGGAGATGGTATTGCACGAGTATATGGCCTAGACAATGTGCAAGCAGGTGAAATGGTTGAATTTGAGGATGGATCTAAAGGAATGGCATTAAATTTAGAAAATGATAACGTTGGAGTAGTTATTTTTGGAGATGACAGAAATATTAAAGAAGGTGATACTATTAAGAGAACTAACGCTATTGTAGATGTTCCAGTTGGTAAAGAGCTTTTAGGAAGAGTTGTTGATGGATTAGGTAATCCTATTGACGGCAAAGGACCTGTTTCCGTTAAAAATAGAAAACGTGTAGAAGTAAAAGCACCTGGTATTATACCTAGACAATCAGTCAATGAACCAATGCAGACAGGCCTAAAATCAATTGACTCATTAATACCCATCGGTAGAGGCCAAAGAGAGTTAATCATTGGAGACAGACAAACTGGCAAAACAGCAGTAGCAATTGATGCTATTATTAATCAAAAAAAAATAAACGAGTCGAATGATGAGAAAAAAAAACTATATTGTGTATATGTAGCTATTGGACAAAAACGATCAACCGTTGCACAAATTACTAAAACTTTAGAGGAGGCAGGAGCGTTAAAGTATACAACTATAGTTGCTGCGACTGCCTCAGACTCTGCTCCCTTGCAATTTCTAGCTCCGTATACTGGATGCACAATAGGCGAATATTTTAGAGACAATGGTATGCATGCTTTAATTGTTTATGATGATCTATCTAAACAAGCAGTAGCATACAGGCAAATGTCTTTACTATTGAGGAGACCACCAGGAAGAGAAGCTTATCCAGGAGATGTGTTTTATTTACATAGCAGATTATTAGAGCGTGCAGCAAAATTGAATCAAAAAAGTGGTGGTGGATCATTAACTGCTTTGCCTATAATAGAGACACAAGCGGGAGATGTATCAGCTTATATACCTACAAATGTAATCTCTATTACTGATGGACAAATATTTTTAGAAACTGAATTGTTTAATCAAGGAATAAGACCAGCTGTGAACGTTGGTTTATCTGTATCAAGAGTGGGCTCAGCAGCACAAACAAAAGCGATGAAAAAGGTAGCTGGTTCAATAAAATTAGAGTTAGCACAATATAGAGAAATGGCTGCTTTTGCACAATTTGGTTCAGACTTAGACTCCTCAACCCAACAGTTATTAAATCGCGGCTCAAAACTTACAGAACTTTTGAAACAAGATCAATATTCACCTATGACTGTTGCAGAGCAGGTTATATCAGTATTTACCGGGGTAAAAGGTTACTTAGATGATATTGATTTGAGTAAAATAAAACAATTTGAAAAAGATGTAATTGATAAAGTTAATTCAGATAAACCTGAAATTATAGATGCTATACAGTCATCTGGAAAACTCGAAGATAACTCAGAACAATCATTAATACAAATTATTGAGGAATGTAAAAAAGGATTTAAAAAATAATGCCAAGTTTAGACGATTTAAAAAAAAGAATTAAAAGTGTAAAATCTACCCAAAAGATTACAAAAGCTATGAAAATGGTAGCTGCCGCGAAACTTAGAAAAGCTCAAGAAAATGCTGAGAAAGGACGACCTTATAGTCACAAAATGCAAAATATCATTTTAAATTTAACAAGATCAATTAGCGATCCTGAAAATGCTCCAAAATTACTAGTCGGCACTGGAAAAGATAAAACTTTTCTTTGTGTTGTATTAACAGCCGATAGAGGATTATGTGGAGGCTTTAACTCAAATATTTGTAAACTTGCAAAAGGAGAATTTAAAAAAATTCTTAACGAAGGTAAAGATTTAAAAATCATCTCTGTGGGTTCAAAAGGTTTAGATCAGATAAAAAGAGAGTATGGAAAATACGTGATAAAAAAATTTAGCTTTAAAAACCTGAAAAAGATCACTTTCAATGAGGCAAAAATAATTGGCGATGAAATAATTAATTTGTTCAAGAAAGGCGAATTCGATAAATGTATTTTATTTTATAATAATTTTAAAAATGTAATTACTCAAATACCGCAAGCTCAACAGATAATCCCAGCTGAAAGCAAAGATATTGAAAAGAGAGAGGAAAATTTTATTTCATATGAATTCGAACCTGATGAAGATGAAATTTTAGAAGATCTATTGCCTAAAAATATCTCTACCCAAGTTTTTAGAGCTTTTTTAGAAAATGCTGCTAGCGAACAGGGATCAAGAATGACAGCAATGGATAATGCTACAAGAAATGCAGGTGATTTAGTAGATAAATTAACAATTAACTATAATAGAAGCAGACAAGCTTCAATTACGAAAGAATTAATAGAGATTATCTCAGGAGCAGAAAGTTTATAAATATGAGCAAAAAAGGAAAAATAACACAAATCATTGGAGCTGTTGTAGATGTAAATTTTGAGGCCGAATTACCTGAAATTTATACTGCGCTTGAAACTAAAAACTCAGGTAACAAACTCATTTTAGAAGTTGCTCAACACCTAGGTGAAAATGATGTTAGAACTATTGCAATGGATGCGACAGAGGGATTAAAAAGAGGAGATGAAGTTTTTAACACTGGATCACCTATCAGTGTACCAGTTGGCCCTGAAACTTTGGGAAGAATTATTAATGTGGTAGGAGATTCTATAGATGAAAAAGGTGAAGTTAAAACAAAAGAGAAATGGCCAATACATAGAAATGCTCCAAAATTTACAGACCAAGCTACTGAGACAGAACAACTAGTAACAGGAATAAAAGTAATTGATCTTTTAGCACCATATGCCAAAGGTGGTAAAATTGGACTATTTGGAGGAGCAGGTGTTGGAAAAACAGTAACTATTATGGAATTAATTAACAACATAGCAAAAGCTCACGGAGGATTTTCAGTATTTGCTGGTGTAGGAGAGAGAACTAGAGAGGGAAATGATCTTTACCATGAAATGATAGAGTCTGGAGTGATAAAGACCGAAGGTAAAGGATCTAAAGCTGCTTTAGTTTACGGACAAATGAATGAACCACCAGGAGCAAGAGCACGTGTGGCTTTAACAGGATTGACTGTCGCTGAATATTTTAGGGACAAAGAAGGTCAGGATGTATTATTTTTTGTGGATAATATTTTTAGATTTACCCAAGCAGGTTCAGAAGTTTCTGCATTACTAGGAAGAATACCTTCAGCAGTAGGATATCAACCAACATTAGCTACTGACATGGGTAATCTTCAAGAAAGAATAACATCGACTGATAAGGGTTCTATTACTTCAGTACAGGCAATTTATGTTCCAGCAGACGATTTAACAGATCCGGCACCTGCAACTTCTTTTTCTCATTTAGATGCAACAACTGTATTATCTAGACAAATAGCAGAAATAGGTATTTATCCAGCAGTTGATCCTCTCGATTCTACATCACGAATATTAGACCCTAGAATTGTGGGAGAAGATCATTACAGGGTTGCGAGAGATGTTCAAAGAATTTTACAGGCATATAAGTCACTTCAAGATATAATTGCAATTCTTGGAATGGACGAGCTTTCCGAAGATGATAAATTGACTGTGGCAAGAGCCAGAAAAATACAAAGATTTTTATCTCAGCCCTTCTTTGTAGCCGAAGTGTTTACAGGAGCTCCTGGAAAATTAGTAGATCTTGAGTCTACAATTAAAGGTTTCGATGCAATTTGTAAAGGAGAGTACGACCATTTACCTGAGGCTGCTTTTTATATGGTGGGCGGAATTGATGAAGTTGTAGAAAAAGCTGAAAAACTTTCCAAAGATAGCAAATAATGATTGAAAACTTTGCAGTCGAGATAATATCACCAGATAAAACTTTCATGAAAACGGATGCTAGTGAAGTAGTTATTCCATCCTATGAGGGGGAAATTGGAATTCTCAGAGATCATATCCCACTTATAACTTTTCTAAGACCAGGATTAATTAAGATAGTTAATAATGATGAAAAAAAGTTTTTCGTTGAAGAAGGAACTGTAGAATTTGCAAATAATAATCTCTTAATTTTATCATCCTCATTAAAAAATTTGAAAGATTTAGATAAAAAAACTTTAGAAAGTATTGTAAGCGATACAAAAAATAAATTAAATAAAGAAAATGTCACTGATAAAGATAGGTATTTATTATCTTATAAATTGGAAACTTTAGAAAATCTTAATTGATAAATTTTTTAATTTCTACTAAAAGTTTAATATATAATTCTTTTTTAAAATCAACAATCACCTCTGGTAGTTTTTCTGGAGAAATCCATTTCCACTGAATAAACTCTGGATGCTTAGTTTTTAGATTAATTTCTTTTTCTTTTCCTAAAAACTTAGCAATAAACCATTTTTGTTTTTGACCTCTAAATTTTCCTTTCCAAATTATACCTATTAAATTCTTTGGAAGCTCATATTCAAAAAAACCTTCTATCTCTCTCAAAATCTCTATACTTTTAATACTTGTTTCCTCTAAAAGCTCCCTTTTTGCTGCAGTGGTAAAATCTTCTCCCTCATCTACCCCACCTTGAGGCATTTGCCATCTGTCAACAGGGTTATCTTTTCTTTTACCCACAAATACCTCGTTTTTTTTATTTAAAATAATTATACCTACGCCAGAACGCATAGGAAGTTTTTGAGATATCATGATTATTATGAGCTAAAAAGTTTGATGGCGTAATTTAACTGATTATCTCTTTCAGAATTAATTAAAAAGTCATTATCAGCTTCTTCGACCAATATGTCAGGCGTGACGCCTACCTCCGAAATTGATTTACCAGATGGTAAATAATATTTTGAAATTGTTAATCTTATTCCACCCCCATTTTTTAGAGGTATAATAGACTGAACAGAGCCTTTTCCATATGAGTTTTCACCTAGTATGATTGCTCTTTTGTGGTCCTTTAAAGCACCTGCTAGTATTTCAGATGCAGATGCGGAACCATTATTAATTAAAATTACTATCGGTTTTCCCTTAATTTCATCACCTTTTCTAGCAAAAAACTTTCTTGTTTCTGAAACTTTTCTCCCTTTGGTTGATACAATTTCTCCGTCCTCTAAAAAAAAATCAGTAATATTTATTGCCTGAGTTAATAGACCACCCGGATTATTTCTTAGGTCAACAACATAACCTTTTATTTTTGATTTTTTTTCATGTTCTCTAATTGATTTTAGAAATTGTTTATCACTGTTTTCATTAAAAGATTTTAATCTGATGTAGACTATATTTTTTTCTATACCTATTATTTTTGAACTAACAGATTTGACTTCTATAACCTTTCTTATAATTTTAAACTCTATAGGTTTTTTCACGTTTTTTCTTCGAATAGTTAAATCTATAGAAGTTCCAACCGGTCCCCGCATTAATTTTACTGCTTCTAGTAAAGACTTTCCTTGTACTTGTTCCTCACCAATTTTAACAATGTAATCTCCGGCTTTAATACCAGCTCGAGCCGCAGGTGTGTCATCAATAGGAGAGATTACTTTTACTACACCAGCTTCCATACCAATTTCAATTCCTAAACCTCCAAACTCACCCTTAGTGTCAGTTTGCATTTCTTTAAACAACTCTGGGCTCATATAAGCTGAATAGGGATCAAGGGACTGCAGCACACCATTTATAGCAGAATCCATCATTTCTGCTTGATCTACATCATCAACATAATCTTTTTTTATATTTTCAAGCACCTCACCAAAAAGATCTATTTTTTCATAAAGATTATTTTTTGAGTTCACAATTGATGGAGCAAAATTATAAAATATAAAAGCTATAATTAAAATCTTTCTCATATCATTGCTTTCTCTTTAGGCGTCTCCTCTGACCACATTTTTTCTAAGTCGTAGAACTTTCTTTTTTCAGGATGAAATATATGTATTATTATATCTTGAGTATCTACAAGTTTCCAATCATTACTATCTTTTCCTTCAATACGGCAATTCTCTAGACCTATTTTTTTTAATTCAGAAACAAGAATTTCTGATAAAGATTGAAGGTGTCTAGACGATGTTCCAGATGCAATTATCATATAGTCAGCAATATAAGACTTATTCTTGAGATTTATAGATGTAATGTTACTGGCTTTATTGATGTCTAAAATTTTTTCAATACTGTTCTTTATTTCTATTATTCTCATTAAAGATTTTTAATCTTATTTCTCAAAATTGAAGAAGAAATTTTAATAGGTTTATTTTTTATAAATAAGATTTTATTTTTTTTTAAATATTTTACCACAGTAGATTCTTTACATCTTTTATCATATCCGCTACGAGAAAAAACTAATAATTTTGTCAATTTTACTATTTTTTTCCAGCTTTTCCATTTATGAAAATCAATTAAGATATCTGAACCAACTATAAAATAAAGACTTTCGGGTTTTTTCTTTTTCAAGATGTAATTAATTGAATTTATTGATCTAGAGGATTTTAAAATACCATCTAGATATAAAACTTGTATATTTTTGAAGTTTTTTAATATTGCTTTAGATTGCATTAATCTTTTTTTCAAGGAAAAAAAAGTTTTTTTTTTAAATGGATTTTTTTTTGTTACAATCCAATAAACTTTTTCTAGTTTAGCTTTATTTATTGCAATCTTAGAAATTTTTAGGTGTCCGTTATGAGCAGGATCAAAGCTTCCACCCAAAATACCAATCCTACTAGTTAGATATTTTGCCATCAATTAAGGTCTAGTAATGCCTTTGCCAGACACAACGTATTTGTAAGATGTTAATTGATTTATTCCAACAGGTCCTCTTGGTGGAAGCTTATTAGTTGAAATTCCTACTTCACCTCCAAAACCAAATTCTCCCCCATCAGCAAATTGTGTTGAGACATTGTGCATAGCAATCGAACTATTAACACCATTTGTAAAAATTTTTGCGTTTTTTATATTACTTGAAATAATACTATCTGTGTGCATAGTCCCATATTTTAAAATATGTTTAATACTATCTTGAACATTTTTAACTGTTTTGATTGAAATAATTGAGTCTAAATATTCAGTCCTCCAATCCTTTTCTTTTGCAAGTTTTAGCTTACTTTTAAAAAGTTTATTTATTTTATTGTCTACTCTCACTTCACAACCGGATCTTTGGAGTGAGTCGATTATACTTATTGCATGTGATTTCAATGCTTTTTCTTCAATTAACAAAGTTTCAACTGCTCCACATATACTTGTCCTTCTCATTTTTGCATTAATTATTATTTTTTTTGCCATTTCTAAGTTGGCAGTTTTGTCTACATATATGTGACAAAGTCCCTCCAAGTGTCCTATTACATGAATATTTGAAAATTTTTGCACCTTAGCAACCAATCCTTTGCCACCCCTTGGCACCATCACGTCAATATATGAATTCATTTTTGAAAGCAAACCATCTACTATTTTTCTATCTTTCTTATCGATAAATTGAACAGAATTTTTATTAATTTTATTCTCTTCAAGAACCTTTCTAAAAAGACTCGCAAGTATTCTATTAGAATTAATAGCCTCAGAGCCACCTCTTAATATTGAGCAATTTCCGGATTTTAGGCATAAGGCAGCCACGTCTGCGGTCACATTTGGCCTACTTTCATAAATTACTCCAATTACTCCTATAGGGGTTGTAATTTTTTTAATTTTCAATTTGTTTGGTCTTTTCCATTCTTCTAGAACTTTACCTAAAGGGTTTTTAAATTTAGCTATTTCGTTAATGGAATATCTTATATCCTCAATTTTTTTTTCATTTAAAATTAGTCTATCGATAAGATGCCTACGCTGAACATTTTTAACATCTTTAAGATTTTCTTGTAAAATTTTTTTCTTATTTTTTAAGATGACTTTGTTATAGTTTTCTAAAACTTTTTTAATTTTTTCATGCTTTACATTTTTAAGGTCATTGAATGCCTTTCGTGCATTTTTTCCAATTTTTTCTAAATAACTCATTTATAACTTTACCATATCATCTTTATGAATAATTTCAGATTTACTTAAATAACCAAGTATTTTTTCTATTTCTTTACTTTGCATTCCCTTAATTTTATCAATCTCCTCTGAGTTGAATGAAACTAAACCTCTAGCTAATTGTTTTTCATTTTGATCGATTACTAATACATTCTCTCCTTTATCAAAAAAACCTTTTACTTTTGTTACACCTGCAGCTAATAAACTTTTTCCGTTTGCTAAAGCTTTTGCAGCTCCAATATCTACACAAATTACACCAGACGAACTCAAGGAACTTATTATCCATTTTTTTCTGGCATCTAAACTTGATATCTTAGGTATAAAATGAGTAAAATTTTTGAACCTTAACATTTTTTGCAAAGGATTTTCTCTATTGCCATTTGCCAAAAACATATGACATCCTGAGCTCATACATATTTTTGCAGCATCTAATTTCGTTGAAATCCCTCCTGAACCATAAGTGCTTTTACCTTTATTAATCAATGAGTAAATTTTTTCATCTAATTTTTTTACTAATTTAACAATTTTATTTGATTTATCATACAGCCCGTCCACGTCTGATAATATAACTAGAGTATCAGCCCCAATAATCTGAGCTACTCTTGCAGCTAACCTATCATTATCACCATATTTTATTTCAGCTGTTGCAGTAGTATCATTTTCATTTACTACTGGAATAGCTTCTAATTTAAAAAGATTTTCGAAAGTGCTTCTAACATTTAAAGCTCGTCTTCTCAGCTCAGTGTCATCAGGACTGATCAAAATTTGACCAGATTTTACTTTAAATTTTTCGAAGAGTTTTTGAAATTCCCCAGCTAGGTGAATTTGACCTACAGCTGCAATAGCTTGACTCATTTCAAGTTTAATTTTCTTCTTTTTGATTTTAAGATATTTTTGACCTAAAGCTATTGCTCCAGAAGATACAATCACAAAATTCTTTCCAGCTCCGTATTTTTTAATATCTTTTATTAATGAGGTCACCCATTTCTTTTTAAACTTTCCCTTGTTATCGACTACAGTATTAGAGCCTAATTTGATCACAATTTTTTTTGAGTTTTCAACTAGCATATCTTATCAAAATTTTTTTTATTTTTTTTATGTCACTGTTAGAAAAAACTGAAATAACCTCAAATTTTCTTTTAACTAATTCTTTAAATTTTTCTAATTTTTTTTTAGCATCTTCGTCATTGAGAAGGTCAGATTTATTAAAAAATATCATCTCTTTTTTTTCAATTAATTTTTTATCATATGAGATAAGCTCTTTTATTATTTGATTATAAGATTTCACAAGATTTTCCTCGCTTAAGTCAATTAAATGTAATAAAACCTTACATCTTTCAATATGTCTTAAAAACTTATCTCCAAGTCCTATTCCTTTATGGGCTCCTTCTACTAAACCAGGTATATCAGCTAAAGTAACCTCTTTTCTATCAAAATAAGTTACACCTAAGTTTGGATTAATAGTTGTAAATGGATAATTTGCAACTTTAGGCTTAGCTCTAGTTAGAGCAGCTAGCAAACTTGACTTACCTGCATTTGGTTTTCCTATAATACCAATATCAGCTATTACTTTAAGTTGTAACCATATCCAAAATTCTTCCCCATACTTTCCCCCAGTCTTTTTTTTTGGAGCTCTATTTGTCGAACTCTTAAATCTTACGTTTCCTAATCCGCCTTTTCCACCTGAGGCGACGAGATATTTCTCATTATTTTTTATGAAATCATAAATTAAAGTATTATTATCCTCCTCGTAAATTTGTGTCCCTATAGGAACTTTTAAAATTAAATCACTTCCATTTGCACCAGTTCTATTTCTTTTGCTTCCATTTTTTCCGTTCTGAGCTTTAAAATGTTGTGTGTATCTAAAATCTATAAGGGTGTTAAGGTTTCTATCTGACTTTATAATTATTGATCCTCCATTACCTCCATCCCCTCCGTCTGGACCCCCAAATTCAACAAATTTTTCTCTTCGAAAGCTAGCTGAACCTGAGCCTCCATTTCCTGCTTTTATATATATTTTAGCTTGATCTAAAAATTTCATTATAGATATAGTATAAATAACTTAAGTATTTATACAGATTTAATTAGGAATTACAGAAACAAAAGTTCTGTTTAATTTTGATTTCTTAAATTTAACTTTTCCTTTAATTAAAGAAAAAAT
>MDTG01105335.1_pt1 | contig 17687 bp, 19 predicted proteins | sample 811421 | NCBI WGS metagenome assembly MDTG01 (sample SAMN05326645, study PRJNA326480) | marine metagenome | isolation source: seawater | place: Pacific Ocean: South East | collected 2011 | reverse complement strand
TGCTAAATTTGGATCTGATTTAGATGCCGCTACTTTAAATGTAATTGAAAAGGGTAAAAGAAATGTTGAGATATTAAAGCAAGCTCAAAATGATCCTTTTAAGGTTGAAGATCAGGTTGCAATTATTTATGCTGGATCCAAAAATTTATTAAAAGCTGTTCCTGTAGAAAAAGTTAAAGATTTTGAAATTAGTTTCCTCGAGCATTTAAGAAAAAATCATCCAAAAACACTTTCTGAATTAAAATTAGGTAAATTGACAGATGACGTCCTTGATGTGTTGAATGATTCTGCAGCTTCTATAGCTGGACAATTTTAATAAATTTCAATGGCTAATTTAAAAGAAATAAGAAATAGGATTGCATCAGTATCTTCTACGATGCAAATAACCAGTGCTATGAAAATGGTTTCGGCTGCTAAATTAAAAAAAGCAACAGAAGCCATAATGAAAATGAGACCGTATTCTGATAAATTAACCGAATTAATTAAAAATTTAACTATCTCTTTGGAAGATAATAATGAAAATTCTTATACTCAGCTTAGACCTGATAAAAAACTTTTATTAGTTGCAATTTCATCAAATAGAGGGCTTTGTGGTGCATTTAATTCTAATATAATTAAAGCAGTTAAAGACGTTCATGAGAATAGTAAGGATAAAGAAATTGATATTTTATCAATCGGCAAAAAAGGATCCGACATATTATCAAAAAAATATAATGTTATTAGTACTCATGACGAAATTTTTAACGATTTGAATTTTGAAAATGTATCATTAATAGCCGAAATGATAATGAAATTTTTTATAGATAAAAAATACGACTCTGTTAAGATTATATATAATAATTTTAAAAATGCAGCTACCCAGAATGTAATAATTGAGCCGTATCTTCCAATATTGCGTGAAAAAACTAATGAAAATCCTTCTTCACTAGACTATATTTATGAGCCTTCACAGGAAAAAATAATAAACGAACTGCTTCCTAAATCTCTTAAAACTCAATTATTAAAATCTTTAAAAGATTCTTTTGCTAGTGAACATGGCGCCAGAATGACTGCAATGCATAAGGCAACTGATAACGCAGAAGAGTTAAGGGATCAATTAAAACTTACATACAATAAAGCACGTCAAGCTGCTATTACTAATGAAATATTAGAGATAGTTGGTGGAGCTGAAGCTTTGAAGGGTTAAGTAAAATAATTTTTTGAGTTAAGTTAGGTAGATCATACTTTTTTATATGTTTGTTTAATTGTTAACAATCAATTTAAAGACGATTAATTAATTTAGACATTTTGTAATTTTATAAAAAATCAACTATGCTAAAAGTTCCTATTAATAATGAAAGTCCTTATGATCTTCCCAAATATGCAACTCCCTCTTCCGCAGGATTAGATTTAAGGGCTGTCTTGACCTCTGAAATTACTATTGAACCTCTTGAGAGAAAGGTTGTTGGAACTGGAATTAAAATTGCAATTCCTGAAGGATATGAAGCTCAGGTTAGGCCAAGAAGTGGTTTATCAGCAAAGTACGGAATCACAGTTCTTAATTCTCCAGGGACAATTGATGCAGATTATCGAGGAGAAATTGGAATAATCTTAATTAATCTTTCATCAGAAAGCTACACACTCAATCCTGGAGAAAGAATTGCGCAGTTGGTTTTCTCAAAAGTTGAGCAAGTTAATTGGATAATAGAGAGCGATTTAGATAAAACATCTCGAGGACAAGGAGGGTTCGGAAGTACTGGTAAATGAATTTGAGAGCAATTAAATACTTGGTAGTTGTTTCTTTATTTTTTGAAGTAGTATCAGGCTGTAAATCACTTAAAGTCCTTCCAAATAAAATCCCAATTAAAAATATAGGAACAAAAGAGCTAACCAAAGCACTTAAATCTTCATCACCTGAATTGTCTTTATTAAGGACAAGGCTTAAAGTTAAATACAATGATGGTAAAAGGGTTCAGCCTTTAGTAGTAAACCTTAGAATGGAAAAAAATAAAGGGATATGGTTAAGTGCTAATATGCTAATACCTATCGCAAAGTTATTAATAACTCCTAATAATGTTCAATTCTATGAAAAATTTCAAAAAACTTCATATAACGGAAAACTTTCTTTTATAAAAGATTACTTTGGAATTGATTTCGGATACAAAAACTTAGAGAATTTACTTATCGGAAAACCAATAATTGATATTAAAAAAGGAAAGTGGGAGCAAATTACAAACCCAGAGTTTTATATAATTTCTCCTAAGATAAATAGTAATAAATACAGACCAATATTTTTCTTCGACCCAGAAACTTTAATGCTGAAGCAACAAAGATTTATTTTTAATGGGACAAATAGATCATTAATAATTAATTATGATGATTTTCAGAAAGTTGACGGGAAAGATATTCCGTCAAAAATATCTTTAATTTTAATGAATAGTAATAGTAACATTGAAATTGAGGTTGATTACACAAGAGCTGAAATTCCAGAGAATTTAACATTTCCATTTAAAATACCGAAAGGATATTCTTCAATAAAATTTTAATGAAATACAAAATTGTTTATATTTTCCTTTTTATTATTAATGCAAATTTATTTGGCCAAAGTATTTTAAGTTCTGAACAGACACAACTAGAAAAACAAAGGCTAAAGCTAAGAGAAGAAATAAAACAAATAAACAGTTTACTTTTTGTAAACAAACAAAAAAAAAATACAACTGTTTCAGATGTGGAGGATATTCAACTTAGAATATCTGTTAGAAGAGAGTTAATAAAAGTTAATAATGAACAAGCTAATTTTTTAGAAAGCTTAATTAATGTTAACCAAAGAGACATTGATAAATACCGCTCTCAATTAACTGAACTTAAGAAAGAATTTGCACTGATCATTCAAAAGTCCTATAAAAGTAAATCAATGCAAAATAGACTTATGTTTATTTTTTCATCAGAAAACTTTGTACAAGCATATAAGAGGATTGATTATTTGAAACAATATAATTCATATAGAAAAAAACAGGCAATTAAAATCAAAAATCAAACATTAACTCTGCAGGATCTTAACAAAGATTTGATTAAGAAAAAAAATCAAAAACAGTCTTTAGTAACAGAAAATAGAGAGATCACTAGTATGCTAATTAAGGAACAGCTTGAACAGGAGAACTTATTAAAATCATTGAGGAAAAAATCTAAAAACTTTGAAAAGGAAATCATTCAAAAACAAAAGCAAGCATCGTTGATTGATGATAAAATTGAAAAATTAATTAGAGAAGCAATTGCTATTTCTAATAAAGAGGCAGGGAAGAAAGCGTCTAATTTTTTTTCATTGACCCCTGAAGCAAAAGTTTTAGCTGAAAATTTCAAATCAAATAAGGGAAATCTTCCATGGCCAGTTGAAAAGGGAATAATTGTTCAGCGTTTTGGAACCCAAACACATCCAATTGTAAGAACAACTAAAATAAAAAGTAGCGGTATAAGTATAGCAACTGAATCAAAAATTAATGCAAGGGCTGTCTTTGATGGAGAGGTAATGTCTATTTTAACATTTAAGAATAGTAATCCAACAATATTAATAAAGCATGGAAACTATATAACAGCATATAAAAACATGTCGAAAGTTTATGTAAAAAAAGGCCAGAGAGTAATATCTAAACAAAAACTTGGAGAAATATTTACTAATGAAGAAACTGGCAAAACAATTTTACAGTTTAGTGTATTCAATGGAATGAGTCCAGAAAATCCAGATTTATGGTTGTTTCAGTGATTTTATCTTTCAATAAGATACCATGCGTCTTTTTTTAAAGTGTTTTTTAGTAGATATAAAAGTTTAATTGCTTCGCTTTTAGATTTGTATCTACCATAAGCAACTCTATACATCCCTTTAGGATTAACCTTTGCTATTTCAGCATTGTAGCCTTCAGTTTTTAGATTTTCAATTTTTCTCATAGCATAGGATTTGTTTCTAAAAGTTCCAGCAATTATTGAGTAGTATGTAGTTTTAGTTTCAGGAATTTTATTTTTTTGGATTACGTCAACAGAAAGGATAAAGCTATTTAATTTTCCTAAGTCAAAAGTAGCTGATTGAACATTTTTTTCAATTTCTTTTTGAGCTATTTGTTGATTGATTATTCTTTGATTGCTTAGATATACGTTACTAAAATAATATGAAGATGAACCAATTATAAGACCAATTAATCCTATAGCAGCGTAGCGAAAATAATTTTTAACAAACGGAAGTACTTTTTTTGTCTTTCCAGGAGTGAAATTTAATCTTTCCTTTTTTGCATAATTAAATGAAGAAACAGGTGTTCTATAGAATGAACTTAGGCCATATGAAGAGCTGTCAAAATTAATTTTACCATAAGGATCAAATTGAATTTTTTTATTTTGATTTAGAGAAAGTTTACCTAAATTTCCAATAAATAAAGCTTGAGTCTTTAACTTTTTTTTCCATTCCTTTACTTCTTTTTCAATTTGTCTAAGTGCTTTTTCATAACTAATCTTTTGCTTTTTTGCTAAATAATTAGATAAAACCCCATCATTACTTTTTAATAGACTGTTAAATGCAATTTCTTTTCTTGAAGGAATAAACTCACCAGAGGTTCTATTAATTTTAAAATCATAAGAACGAGTTAAGAAAGCACCAAACCCTGGAACAGTTAGACACTCATAATCATATAATAATTCTTCGATATATAGCTCTAGGGTCATTTACCAAAAATAACAAATTTATCTACTTAGCTTATATTTTAATATCCGATTTTTTTTCGAACTCGAAGCAAAACTTCATTGGCAGTTTTTCTTGCTTTCTCAGCTCCTTTTAAAAGAGCAATATTTATTTCCTCAGGGTTTGATTTATAATGCTCAAACTTAAGCCTTTCATCTTTAAATCTTTGAATAATTAATTCATAAAGAAGTTCCTTTGCCATTCCATAGCCAATCTCCCCTGATAAATAGTTTAATTTTAAATTTTTAATTTGCGAACTAGATGCCATCAAAGAATAAAGTTTAAAAACATTACAATTATCAGGATTTTTTGGACTCTTTTCAGGAATGCTATCCGTTTTAATACTCATAATTTGTTTTCGTAATTTTTTATCTGGTAAAAAAACATTAATTGTATTGTTTTTAGATTTACTCATTTTTTGTCCATCTGTTCCAGGAATATATTGAGATTCGTCTTGAAGAATTGGATTAGGCAAAACAAAGGTATCCCCCATTTTATTATTAAATCTAGAAGCAACATTTTTAGTAATTTCCAGATGCTGTAATTGATCTTTTCCGACAGGAACAAATTCAGCATCATAAAGCAAGATATCAGCAGCCATCAACATCGGGTAAAAAAACAAACCTGAATTTATATCTGATAAATTATCAGCCTTATCTTTAAAAGAATGAGCTAATGTTAATCTTTGGTATGGATAAAAACAGGATAAATACCAAGCTAATTCACTAACTTGAGTGACATCACTTTGTCTATAAAAAACAGTTTTACTAGGATTTAGCCCACAAGCTAGCCAAGAAGCGGCTGTTGAAAAAGTATTTTCTCTTAGTTCACGGCCATTTTTTATTTGAGTTAATGAGTGCAAATCTGCAATAAATAAAAAAGATTCATTTTCTTTTTTTTCAGCCAGTTTTATTGCCGGAATAATTGCTCCAAGAAGGTTCCCTAAATGTGGAGTGCCTGTTGATTGAACTCCAGTTAATATTCGTGACATAATATTAATATATTATCACAAAGGTAATTTTTTTATTAAGAGGATAACCCTATTTTTACACTCTGATTTGTATATTCGATCACCCAATTCTTTTAATGTGAAATTGCTAAGACGAATTATGTTAATTTTCTGGAGGATATGGTTTTATATTCTTTGTGCTATTCCTGTTTTAGTAATTTTTCCATTTGCTCCAATAATTTTTTTCCTATCAAGAGGATATGATATACTTTATTGGTACGCCAGAAATATATGGGCTTCTTTTGTTTTAGTCGGAATGGGATTTCGTATAAGAAAAAGCTTGGAAACAAAGCTTAATGAAAACCAATCCTACTTATTAGTTGCAAATCATACAAGTTATATTGACCCTATGGTTATGCTTAGACTATTTAAAAAACCATTTGTTTTTGTTGGAAAAAAAGAATTAAATATTATACCCATTTTCGGATATTTATATAGACGAGCTGCAATTATGGTGGACCGAAGTGATAAAGTTAGCCGCTTTCAAGTTTATGGTCAGGCCAGTGAAAAGCTTAACAAGGGATATAGTGTTTGTATTTTTCCGGAGAAAAAATATACTGTAGAATCAAATTTATTAAATGAATTTAAGCATGGAGCATTTAAATTAGCAATTGAGCATCAACTTCCTATAGTTCCAATTGTTTTTTATGACTGTAAAAGGAAATTTCCCTGGTATGTTACTCATGGTTATCCAGGTGAGTTAAGAGCATCGATTTTTGAACCTATAAGTACAAAAAATTTAAAAAGTCAAGACTTTGAAAAAATAATGAATCAAACAAGAAGTTTCATTGAAGATAAGCTAATTAAAGACCCTAAAAAATCTGCAATTAATGCTATAAAAGTTTGGGAAAGAATCACAAAAAAATAATAAAAAATCTATTTGTTAACTTCAGTTATTGAATCCATTATTTTTGATTCTAATTCTTCCATTAAATCAGGATTATCAATTAAAAGATTTTTAACAGAATCTCTCCCTTGTCCAAGTCTTGTGCCTTCATAACTAAACCAAGAACCGCTTTTATCAATTATTTCATAATTAACACCAAGGTCAATTATTTCTCCAATTTTTGAAATTCCTTCACCGTAAAGTATATCAAATTCAGTAGTTTTAAACGGAGGAGCAACTTTGTTTTTTACAACCTTTACCCTTGTTTTATTACCCAATACCTGTGCGTCTCCACTCTTTATTTGAGTCGATCTTCTAATGTCCAATCTAACTGAAGCATAAAATTTTAAGGCATTTCCTCCAGTTGTTGTTTCTGGGTTTCCAAACATAACTCCTATTTTTTCTCTTAATTGATTTATAAAGAAAACTGTACAATTTGTTTTACTAATTGATGCTGTTAGTTTTCTTAAAGCTTGTGACATTAATCTTGCATGAAGTCCCATTTTTGAATCTCCCATTTCTCCTTCAATTTCACTTTTTGGAGTAAGCGCTGCAACAGAATCTATTACAACAACGTCTACAGCTCCAGATCTAATTAAATTATCTGCAATTTCTAGAGCTTGTTCACCATGATCAGGTTGAGAAATAATTAATTCTTTAATATCAACACCTAGTTTTTCTGCGTATATTCGGTCAAAGGCATGCTCAGCATCAATGAAAGCAGCAATCCCCCCTTTTTTTTGACATTCAGCAATTGCATGAAGAGTTAATGTAGTTTTTCCAGAAGATTCAGGGCCATAAATTTCTATGACTCTCCCTCGTGGATACCCACCAACACCTAATGCAATATCTAGCCCTATTGACCCAGATGAAATTGATTCTGTTTCAACCACGACTTCATCTCCTAATTTCATTACCGTCCCTTTTCCATAAGTCTTGTCAAGCTTATCTAAAGTTAGTTGTAATGCTTTAATTTTTGCTTTATTGTCTTCTGCCATTACTTTTTTTTGCTAATGTAATATTTCTTTTCCTCTAGGTCAAGTTGCTTTAAGAGTGATTATTAACAAAATTTTAATTAGTTTAATGCTATGAAAAATTTTTACCTAATAATATGTTTTTTGTTTATCAGCAATGTATTGAAATCGCAAAATATTTTGAACTTGAGGCAGCAAGCTAAAGTTATTGATGAGATACAAAAAGACAGATTAGAAAACTTATTGCCAAAATTGATGAAACTACATGATGTTGAGATGTGGGTTCTCATCACTCGAGAATATAATGAAGATCCTGTTGTCAAAACTTTTTTGCCTCCAACCTGGCTAAATGCAAGAAGAAGAACAATTATAGTTTTTTCTTTAAAAGATGGAATTTTCAAATCAGCAGCAATTACTAGATACCCGTTTGGAAAACTTATACCTTCTCTTTGGAATAAAGAGAAGGAGCCAAATCAATGGAAAGCACTATCAAACTATATTGAAGCTCAAAACCCCAAAAATATTGCAGTTAACACTTCTGAAAATTATGCTTTGGCGGATGGTCTCGTCAGAACTGATTTTGATAATTTTATTAACGTTCTTCCAAAAAAATTAACTTCTAAAATTATATCATCTGAACCGTTAGCTGTTTCATGGATTGAAACAAGAACAAAGAGAGAAATGATTTTATATAAACAGCTAGTTTCAATTACACATAACATCATAAAAGAGGCATTTTCAAATCAAGTAATTACCCCTGGGATAACAACAACAGATGATTTAGTTTGGTGGCTTCGAGAAAAAGTTAGAAGTTTAGGATTAGACACCTGGTTTCATCCAACAGTTGATGTTCAAAGAAATGAATCAAGTGATTTATATTCATTTGATGGCAAGTCAAAATTTGATATAATTCTTCCAGGAGATTTACTTCATTGTGATTTTGGAATTAGTTATTTAACATTAAACACAGATTGTCAACAGCTTGCATATGTTCTTAAGAGAGGAGAAAAAAATGCTCCTGAGGAGCTTATAAAAGCTTTAAAAGACGGAAATACTGTCCAGGATTTTTTAACTAATAATTTTGTTCTTGGTAAAACAGGAAATCATATTCTTAAAATTGCTTTGAATCAGTCAAAAAAAGCAGGATATAAGCCTCAGATATATACACATCCTTTAGGTGTTTTTGGACATTCTGCTGGAACGACTTTTGGAATGTGGGATGCCCAAAATGGTGTTCCAGGCTCAGGGGAGCACCCATTGCAGCTCGAAACTGTTTATGCTATTGAATTGAATACAAAGGTCTACATTAATGGATGGAATAAAGAAATTAGAATTATGCTTGAAGAGGCAGGATATTTTGGATCAGAAGGATTTAATTATGTAAATGGAAGGCAAACAAAGCTTATTTTAGTTGGGGCAAAAGATAATGCTGTAGAATAATATTATCTTTGCATGGAACCCTTATAAATTAGTATAGCATGCAACTGTACAATAAACTAAGTGCCCATGAACGCTCTAAAATAATAGAATCTGCAGGAAAAGATCGTCTAACACTCTCTTTTTATAAATATTCTTCTATTGGTAATCCTACCCTTTTTAGAGATCATTTGTTTTTATCTTGGAACTCTTTTGATGTATTAGGAAGAATATATGTTGCGGCCGAAGGAATTAATGCTCAACTTTCTGTTCCTGCAGAAAATTTTAAGATTTTTAAAGATCATATAGACAGCATCTCATTTTTAAAAAATGTTAGACTAAATATTGCTGTCCAACATAATAATAAATCCTTTTTAAAACTTACAATTAAGGTTAGAGATAAGATTGTTGCTGATGGCTTAGATGACAAATCTTTCGATGTGACTAATATTGGAAAACATGTTAATGCAAAAGAATTTAATAATCTTTTAGATGATCCAAAGACCATCTGCGTTGATGTTAGAAATCATTATGAAAGTGAAATAGGACATTTTAAGGGAGCTATAACTCCTGATGTTGATACTTTCAGAGATTCATTACCAGTAATTGAAAATAAGATTCTTAAAAATAAAAAAGACAATAATATACTTATGTATTGTACTGGAGGAATTAGGTGTGAAAAAGCTAGTGCATATTTTAAACATAAAGGATTTAAAAATGTTTTTCAATTGGAAGGAGGAATAATTGAGTATGCAAGACAAGTAAATGAAACAAAAGTTGAAAATAAGTTTAGGGGTAAAAATTTTGTTTTTGACGAACGAAAGGGAGAGAGAATTTCCGAAGAAATTATTTCAAAATGTCATCAATGCGGATTTCCTTCAGATATACATGTTAATTGTAAAAACTCAGCTTGTCATCTGTTATTTATTCAATGTCCAAAATGTTCTGAAAAAAACAACATGTGTTGTTCAATCGAATGTCAAGAAACGATAAAGATGCCTTTGAAATTTCAAAAACAAATGAGAAAAGGAAAACACAATAGCAATAAAATTTTTAAAAAAGGCAGGTCTAAGGTTTTAAAATTTAAAAATAAAGTATAATTAAAATTGTAATAAGTTTTAGAATGATAATAAGAAAAGCAAATAAATTTTTAATGATATTTTTTTCATTATGTTTTTTGGCTTGCTCAAATTACGTTTGGTATAGTGAGTTTAAGGATTTTAAAAATGGGTGGCCTTTATCAGATCCAGCTATATTTAGTTATAGTGCCTCTTCTGATTTTAAGGGAAATATTTATATAAGTATAAGAAATGATAATTACTATCCATTTTCTAACATTTTTTTAATTGCTAGTCTTTTAGAGAATGGAATTGAGATAAGCAATGACACTTTAGAGTATAAAATGGCGGACAAATCAGGTAAGTTTTTAGGAAAAGGATTTGGAAGCGTAAAAGAGAGTCTATTATTTTGGAAAGAGAATATTACTCTTACAAGTAATTCAAAATATTCAGTTGTTATAAAGCATGCAATGAGAAAAAATGATAGTGAATTTGGAATGAAAACCTTACCAGGAATAATAAGTGTAGGCATAAATATGATAGAAAATAAGCAAAATGAATAGTTCAAAAAAGAAGCCTTTCAGATTATTCATAAATATCTTTTGGGTGTTAATAGGGTCTTTTATCTTATTTGTAAGTTTAATTTTTTATGGAGCGGGAATTGGATATTTTGGACCGATGCCTGATCTTCAACAACTTGAAAATCCTAAGACTAATTTGGCAACACAAATATTTTCATCAGATGGAATTGTTTTAGGAAAATATTATTATGAGGATAATAGGACCCCTATACAGTTTGAGGAACTTCCAGAAAACATTGTTAATGGTTTAATTGCCACCGAAGATGAAAGATTCTATTCTCATTCTGGCATAGATTGGCGTAGAACAATTAGTGCTGTTGTATTTTTGGGAAAAAGAGGGGGAGCTAGTACGATTACTCAACAACTTGCTAGACAACTTTTTGTGGGAGTAAGATCAAGAAATATTTTAGAAGCAATTATTCAAAAAGTTAAAGAATGGGTCTTATCGGTTCAGTTAGAGAGAAGATATACAAAAAAAGAAATAATTGCTATGTATCTTAATGTATATGATTTTGGATATAATGCTGACGGAATCCGATCTGCCTCAAAAATATTTTTTAATACAACTCCAAAAGAATTAAAAATTGAACAATCGGCGACATTAATTGGGATGTTAAAAAATTCATCCTATTATAATCCTTTGAGAAGAGCTGAAATAGTTAAAAGGAGACGAAATATTGTTTTTAAACAGATGCTAAGAAATGGTTTCTTGACTCAAAGAGCATCAGATTCATTATCAAAAATTGATTTGCAAATTGATTATACACCAGAATCACATAGAGAAGGATTAGCCACCTATTTTAGAGCATATCTTCAAGATTTTATGAAAAAATGGATAAAGGAGAATCCTAAGGAAAATGGAGAAAAGTTTAATTTATATAGAGATGGTTTGAAAATATATACAACAATTGATTCAGAGCTTCAAAAAATTGGAGAGGAATCGGTTAATTCTCATATGAAAAATTTACAAAAAGAGTTCTTTGCACAAAACACTTTTAAATTGAATGAAACAGCTCCTTTTTTGGAACTAAGACTAGGACAGATAGACACTCTTTTAGAAAGAACTGCTTATAGGTCTGAACGATGGAGAAATAAACTTAATGCAGGTTGGGAAAAAGATGAAATATTAAAAAATTTTCTTGAACCAACTTCAATGAATGTTTTTTCTTGGAAAGGAGAAATAGATACAATTATGACTCCATTAGACTCCATTAGATACTACAAGCATTTCTTGCGCTCCTCTATGATGTCAATGGAGCCTCAAACTGGACATGTAAAGGTATGGGTTGGGGGGTATAATTATAAACATTTTCAATATGATCAAGTTAAACAAGGTAGACGACAAATAGGCTCAACATTTAAACCATTTTTATATGCAACGGCTATTGATCAATTAAAACTTTCCCCATGCGATATTCTACCAGATGCATTATTTTGTATTGAGCCCATGAAGCATGGAAATATTGATGCTTGGTGTCCAAAAAATTCAGGAGATAAATATGGAAAAAATAGAACATTAAAAAATGCACTTGCAAATTCTATTAATACAATAAGTGCCAGGTTAATGGATAAAGTAGGCCCTAGGCCAGTAATTGATTTGGCAAAAAAAATGGGAATTAGTTCAAGAATTCCAGCAGTTCCCTCAATAGCTCTAGGCACTCCGGATATTAGTTTATTTGAAATGGTAGGGGCTTATGGAACTTTTGCTAATAAGGGAATATACGTAAAACCAGTAATGGTATTAAGAATAGAGGATAAAAACGGGACCGTTCTTTATGAATCAGTTCCTGAAACTCTAGATGTGATTTCTGAGGAAGCAGCTTATGTAACAATTAATTTAATGAAAGGAGTTACAGAGCATGGATCAGGTGCAAGATTACGGCATGCAGGTTTAGAGAAAGAAAATTATATATATAAAAATATTGTTACAGGGTATCCTTATATTTTTGAAAATCCAATTGCAGGAAAAACAGGAACTACACAAAATCAAAGTGATGGGTGGTTTATGGGAATAGTTCCAAATCTTGTAACTGGTGTATGGGTTGGAGGAGAAGATCGGTCGATTCATTTTGAGGAAATTGCCTATGGGCAAGGAGCAACAATGGCGCTTCCGATATGGGGACAATTTATGAGGGAGGTTTATTTAAGACCTGAATTGGGTATATCTTCAGATGATTTTATTGAACCTGAAACTCTAACAATTCCTCTAGACTGTGATAAATATATTCAAGAACAGACTGAAGAAAATCTAGAAGATTTAGATGGATTTGGGTTTTTATAAATTATCATCTGCGAACCATTCTGCAAACGCAGTTGCCGTTTCTCTTAGCTTTAATGAATAAAGTTTTAAATTCTTTGGAAGTTTTTTTTGAATTTTATTGGCAAAATCAGATACTAACATTTCACAAGTAGGTGGATAGTTCACTCTAATAATTTTATTTCCCATTTCTTCCATTTTGTTTGCTAATTCAATTTGTGGGGAATTACAATTTAAAATTGTTGCATGATCAAAAGGAATAACAATTTCTTCTTTTACAATTTTTTTCAGATCACTAAAGTCAATTATCATTCCAAATTTCACATTTTTTGACTCTTCAATTGGATTTCCTATAATTGTAACATGTAATTTATAACTGTGCCCGTGAACATTTTTACAAAGACCATCATGTCTATATAAAGCATGACTAGCTTCAAAACTAAACTCTTTTGTTATTCTTATTGTATTACTCATAATATTTTATTTTAAAATTTTTTCAAAACAGAAAAAAGGAAATTTGCTTTGTTTTGGAAAAAAAACATTACCCAATTGAATATATCCCCTAGCTTTATAAAACTTAGAATTCCTTGGGTTTTTGCTAAAAGTATCGAGTCTCACTGAAACACAATTCATTTTGACAGCTTGTTCTTCGGCATAATTCATCATTAATCTTGCTAATCCTTTTTTTTGATTATTAGGATGAACAGCTAATCTATGAATATATAGATTTTCCGAATCAGGAGTTAGCCAATCAATCTGATTGTAAAGATCATCTTTATATTTAGAGAACATAATGCAGCCTACAATTGAATCATTAATCTCAGTAACATATAATTCTTTTTTAGCAATATCTTTTTCCAAAATATCTTTGGAAGGATAGTTTTCATTCCATTGAAAAATTCCATTAGAAATCATTTCTTTAGCACATGCTTCAGTCACTTGCTTGACATTGTCTAAATCTGAATAATATGCTAAACGAATCATTTTAATTTATTTGCAAAATAAAAGTTTTTACCATTTTTGTACTATAAATTTATGATTTATTAAAAAGTTTTATCATTGTAACTTCAATTAGGTTTAATAGCACAAACTAATTATCTAATTAATTTGAAAAAAAAGTCAATATATTTATTTGCGTGGTTAGCCTTTGTTAATTTTAAAATTCATTGTCAGACCTATATCGAACTTTCTGTTGATAATGATCTATATTTTCAAACAGATCAATATTATTCAAGTGGAATAATTTTTTCTTATGGGAAAAAGAAAGAAAATAAAATAAATCATTGGAGATTAGGTCAAGAAATTTATCATCCATCTAAACGATATACGAGTGATATTTCAAAAATGGATTATCCATACAGTGGATGGCTTTATATTCAAAATGAAAAAGAAGTATTTTTGAGTGACAATTCTAGTTATAGCTGGGGGCTTGAATTAGGGGTTACTGGAGAAGCTTCGTTGGCTAGAACCTTTCAAAATTTCTACCATAGAATGGTTTTAAATTTACCAGAATTGAGCTGGGAAGGAGAATTACCTCAAAGGCTCCAATTTGGAGCTTTTGGACAAATAAATAAAGGAATTAGTCTTTCGGATTACATTCATTTTACTTCTCAGGTTTATTCCAAAATCTCAACCTATAGAATTCAATTTTTAAGCAGAATTGGTATAACAATAGGAATTGGAAATAAAATGCCTTTTCAAAAAGTTTCTTTTAGTAACAATGAATCTTCTGGAGGAATTTATTTTGGAACCAGACAACAATACATTCCTCATGATTTTGCTATAAGTGGAAACTCATACGATTTTGATCCAAAAGATAAAATTTATACTAATAATGCGTATAGAAATAGTTTCGAATTCGGATTCTTTTCTCAAAAAAATAAATGGACAATCTTAATGTTATACCAGTCTTTAAGCAAGGACACTCCGAGTCAAAGATTTGATAGACATCAAGTTCTAAACATTTCAATTAGAAATCAATTTTAAACTTTTGTAACTTTATAATATATGAAGGTTGTCAAAAATATTTTTTATGTATTTATATTATTAATTTGTCTTCAATCATGCCTAATAATTAATAATATTAATAAACAGGATGCTTTAAAATCAAAAAATAAGGCACCAAAAAATCAAGGGCAAAAAATATTGAAAGGTTCTGGAGAATTTGTTGATTTGAAACACGGAAGCTCTGAAATATTTTTCGCCGATAACCTTGGACCAAAAGGATATATTTCAGTTGTTGACAGCACTGCTTCTGATTCATTAGTTAGAATAGTTGTAAAAGACTCATTATAGAGCCTAACATATTTTTAATTTGAAATTGGACGTTTTAAGGGGTTTTTAAAAAAGTAACTAAGTCTCAATGAAAGACCACTAAAAATACTTGGTTGAATTCCGGAGGGATTAATGTTTTTACCTTTCAAATATTGGTATTGTAATCCAGTATTAATTCTTTTCCAAGCCTGATATTGAATTGTTATAAATGTGCCAAAAGTATTTCCAAAGGATTCATCAGGATATTTTAATGAATTCGTTAAGGGACTTTTAACTATAGAATTTTTAGCATTTAAAAAATAATGGTATTTAAATCCAGCTTCTAACAATAACTTCCTAGTAGGGTAGAGTCTAATTGATAAAGGAAAACTTATCCAGTTAACTTTATCGGTTGAGTTTTCAAGATATCCATCATATGCGTATTGAATCTCATTAAATTCAATCCCACTTGACCACCCAAAAGTTTTAGAATTCAATTTTTGAATTAAGAAACCAAATCCTTTTCCTATTCCATTTTTTGTATAGTCTTGATCAGAATTCATCCAGTTTATTCTTGTATTTATTGAATAATTCCATTTGTGGTAAAATCCGTCAGGATCAGGACCAGACCTATATTGTTTATATAAATTTTTATCACCTTGAGCATAAGAAAAAAGATATGATAAACAATAAAATATTAATAAGGCACTTCGTAACATAGTCCTAATATAAATTAAACATTTATAATTATTAAAGTTGATATTGTCTAATTAAACTAAATTTGGATTTATTACAACATTAGTTATTACGCTCCAATATTCCCTTATTTTGCTTCTATTTTTATTCAAGTTTATTATCCAAAAGACAAAGAAAGCATTTTTGGAAATTATAAATGGTTCGGACTTATATTTATTATAGCAGTGTTTTATTTTAACTTTAAAAAAAAAGTAAAAAAATAAAAAGTTGTAACTTTAATATTAATTAAAGAAACTTTTATGTGTAGTTGTGAATGTGCTCCTTGCGAAGAAGACAAATGTTCTGAATGTGTTTGCGAGCCCTGTTCTTGTTCTAATTGTGACTGTTAGCAAGTCTTAATAAATTAATACTTTATTTTCTTACTTTTAATTTAAATATATGCACTATGAAAAACTTAGCTCTTGCTTTATTATTCTCAATTGGATTAAGTGGACAAAACAATGTTTTCGGAGAAAATATTGAAAAAAATAAAGTTATGTCTAAGAAAGAGTTGATTTCACTTTATGACAATGATTCAAAATTTAATGCAAAATTTGAAGCTACTGTAGTTGATGTTTGTCAAATGAAGGGATGTTGGATGAGATTAGATTTGGGTGATAACAAAAAAGTGATGGTAAGCTTTAAAGATTACGGTTTCTTTGTTCCAAAGGATATATCTGGAAAAAATGTTATAGTTAGCGGTGAAGCTTTTAAGAAAACCATATCCATTGATGAATTAAAACATTATGCTTCAGATAGAGGAGAGTCAAAAGATAAAATTTCCTCTATTGATAAACCTGAAATAGTTTTTTCTTTGATTGCAAATGGAGTAAAGCTTTTGTCAAATTAATTCTTTAAATTAAAATTCCACCAAATTAAAAACTATGAAAAAGCTACTTTTTGTTTTATCGTTTTCCTCAATTGTCTATGGTCAAGAATGGGTAACGCCCGTAATTAATGGCTATGGAAAAATTAAGTATTCAAAGGATGTTGCAGTACAGCCAGACAATAATTTAGAATATAAAGTTGTTTACAAAATTACAACTAGTGAGACAAGAGAGGGGATAAATAAAGGGTTAAACGCTATAGCTCACGCGATAAATATGCTTGGATGTGTAAATATTTTAAAGGAGGATGTTAAAATTGCAGCTACTATCCAAGGTCCTGCAACATCAATAATATTGACAGATGAAGCATATCAAGAAAAATTTGGTAAAAAAAATCCAAATACAGAGGTAATAGAACTTTTATCTCAGTATGGGGTGGAATTATTTGTTTGTTCTCAGGCTACTGCATATAAAAAAATAGATGCTTCAAAAATCAATAAAAATATTATTGAGGCTCTTTCTGGTTCAAGTGTGCTTCTTAACTATCAATTAAACGGATATGCTTTAATGCAATAATTCTCACTCAAAATATTTTCTTTAAGCAGGCTTGTCCTTTAATGCGTACTTTATTAACAAATCAATAGAGGTATATTCCAATGTTTTTTCGTGAGTAGCCTCCAAAATTAATTTAGGAGCTTTTCCTTCTTTTTCTGCTTCAATCCATCTAGTAACACATAGGCACCATTTGTCACCTTCGTGTAAGCCTGGAAATTGATAATAGGGCATTGGTGTATTTAAATCATTTCCTTTAAGCGAAGAAAACTCTAAAAAATCTTTAGTCATAATAGCACAAACTGTATGTGTACCCGTGTCTTCAAAAATAGTTCTACATAAACCATCTCTAAAATATCCCGTCATTGGATCTGTACAACAAATTTGAAGAGGTTCTCCAAAAACATTTTTCTCCATTTTGTTTAATACTTTAATTA
>MDTG01004466.1_pt1 | contig 17688 bp, 21 predicted proteins | sample 811421 | NCBI WGS metagenome assembly MDTG01 (sample SAMN05326645, study PRJNA326480) | marine metagenome | isolation source: seawater | place: Pacific Ocean: South East | collected 2011 | reverse complement strand
GCAGCAGGGCTTCGCTGCTGAAAACTTTAGAATATTTCAGAATCTGCAAGAACGCGTACACTCTGCTGAGCTTCAGCTTAAGGCGTTCAGAGAGAATGAAGAGTCCGAAACCGTTGGTGAGACCGCTGTGGTCACAATCATCAGAGCCGGTAAGCGAAGAGAGGTTGTCACCGTGCCATCAAACTACTCCCTTAGGAGTGTTTGCAATGATCTAGGATGGGATACTTCTGAGCTTAACTTTCAACTAAGAGTTGAGAACGGTGACAACAAAGATATCACCAATATAGATGATCCCGTTGGGACCGGTACGAAAGAATACTTTGCGAACCCAAAGTACGCTGCCGGCTAAAATAATCGGATTCAACGAGACCAAAGGGGGGCTGGAAACAGTCCCCCTTTTTTTGTATTAACTCTGGAGGTGCCGAGTGTCTCAAGAACAATATAAATTTACGTACCGTCTGGATGACTTCATTCAGCCAGAGGTAATGAAAAGAATATATTCACACGAGAAAAAAAATATAGAACATTCAATTAGGCATCTTCAGCGTATAGAAGAAGTGTCTAACCGAAAAATCTCGTCAAACGATGAGAAGATATCTAAAAGACAAGCCATTCTCGAAGAGCAAGTAAGAAGGCTCGAAAAGCATCAAATGGCTTGTCAAAAGGCATCTGAAAGACTTAATCGCTCTAGAGCAAAGTTAGATGCACTTAGAGTGGCTGGTCGCAATCATTACGATGTAATGACTCAAAGTAGGCGCGGAATCTTTACATCCCAAAACCAACTTGATAGAGCTTCCAGACTTCTTGAAGATGAAGAAACAATAAAGTCTAGAGCGATAATGCTTCATGCAGTCAGCGAGTTGATAGACCCTAACTTCCCAATTGAAGTTAGGTCAGTGACTGATAATGAGCATGTACGTCAAATAATCTCTTGGACAACTAAGAAGTTACGTTTGAAAGTACCTTCCGAGGATGTTGAAGAATTTGCGTTTGGTGCATGGACAACTAGAACTGAGTTCGGCCCGTTCGACATAAAACTGGTTAGAACTATAACTTCCGGAAGCTCATACCTTAGCGCTACAGCGGTTGCGAGACCCGGCTCAGAGCCAGGTCCGGAAGGACATCACCACCCCCATTTCTCTAAGCCAAGATCTAATTCGACAGCTGGTGGGGATTCCATAATTTATTACTGCGACATATGTTTAGGAAACTCTAAAGAGCACATACTCGATTATATGTCCAGCCTAGACTACACGTCAGTAGTCTACTACACAATGGAAGTTATCACTTCCTACAATAGTGATGATCCATACTGTGCCTTAGATAGGTGGGAGCCAACTAAACGTCATAATCTTTGGTGCTCTTCGTGTGATTCGGCAATTCTTTACTGTAACTGCACTAGGAGTGTAGTTTCAGGAAAAGTTGTAAACCCGGATTTCTTGAGCCCGTGTGGCGCAACTTACGCAGAGTGCTCAAGGCACCACTCAAAAACAACTTCAAACGAGCCATTGGGTATTGGAGGCACCACGTGTGTTCCAAAGAACTCAATAAGCCAAACCAATATAGGGCGCCCTCTCGAAAGGTACAGAGACATTGACAAAGTTCTCGACCTAATGACTGAGCGCATCGACATCTTAGACGAACTGACAAACCAAAAAATTAGCGAGGAATAAAATGGCATTTGTAACAAATGGCCCGCACGTAGTCTTTAGTCAAATGTGCTGGCAAAAAATGAAAGCTTTAGTAGATGCATGTGACATAGAGATCTGCTGGCACATGCTGGCGGCTAGTGATGAAGAGAAAGAGCGTTCGCCCGTAGGGTCGAAGGCTGCCGTGTATCTCACAGACGTATACATCGGATCTCAGGAGTGTGACGCTGTGAACGCGGACACGTTCCCAAACACCGTAAACGAGGTTTGTGAGCAACTAATAAACGAGGGAATAGATCCATCAAGGCTCATAGGCCACGGACATTCCCACGTAAACATGTGTGTTCAGCCTTCTGGTAAAGACGAGGACAACTGGGAAGTTCTTGAGCTAGAGCCTCTCATAGCTGTAATCATGAACAAGAAAGGGGACATATATGTTCGAATGGACACCTTCGAAGATCCTAAGATTCCCGGTAGCTTCAGACACTCCTACATATGCTCTTACGAAGTTGAGAGCATCCAAATGATACCGGATGATTGGGGTGAAAATATGGTTGATGAGCATGTCACAATCATTAAGAAGGCCCCCGTAAAGACAGGTTGGTCAGGAAACTACAACTGGGCTAACTACCCAAGAACCGTAGTATCCAAACCAAAATCTGAAGCAGTGGAAGTAGAAGTAGAAATTCGAGAAGAACTAAATCTTCCCAAGAAACTAAGCCTTCTACAAGAAGTTTACGACAGTGGTGATGCAACTCTTCAAGAGGTTGTGGACTACTTGACTGCTTTCGCAAGTCAGACGATGTCTGTCTTGGAGATTGAAGAAGATATCGAAGCCATGTTTGGCCACACACTTTCAAAAGAATCTAAAGAAAGTGGTTTTCTGGAAATGACACCACTATCAAATTCCAATGACGATGATGATCTAATGAACGATGTTTGGCGTGACTTCAGAGGGGTGAGCTAATGAGGATAGATACACTCAGGCAAAGTGGAATAATTCCAAATGAATCCCTCAATGAATCACACGTGACAGTTATCGGTGTTGGCGGTATCGGATCTGCTGCTGCCGAGTGCCTTGCTAAGATGGGTGTACCCAAATTGACTATCTACGATGATGACGTAGTAGACAGTCACAACTGCGCTAATCAAGGCTATAATCTACCCGAAATCGGGTATAAGAAAGTTGAAGCACTAGGTACTAGACTTTCCGAAGGAACCGGCTGCAAGGTCAATGGCAACTTCAGCAGGGTTGATAAAAATACCAAGTTCAACACACCAGTTGTTGTGTCTGCGGTCGACAGTATGACCTCTCGATATGACATCTGGGAGGCGGTTCAATCCGACCTCGGTGTGAAATGGTATTTGGATGGTCGCATGGGCGCAAGAGCTGGCTACGTGATGTTCGTAGACATGTCTTCTCCAAAGTCGATTGAGCACTACAAGAGCACGCTATTCCCTGATAGTGAGGCTGTTGACGAACCCTGTACTGAAAGAGCCACAATCTTCTGCGGTTGGGGCCTTGGGTCAGTCATAGCATCTATTGTTTCAAAAACTGTAATTGGATCCGAAGAAGAGATCAGTGACGTACCTAGACAGTGCAGCATCGATCTCAAACACTTCCGGATGATGTAAAACAACAGCGGGAAATCCCGCGAATTTATTGTAAGGAGGTAGTCATGACTACAATGGCCAGATTGTTGAGGGGGCTCTGCTCTGACGAGAGCATGCCCCAATGTATAGAATTTTATCATAACGGTACTAGCACCGTTCTGATGAAAACCGAGTCTGAAGAAGGGGAAACGATATATGTCGGAACCCCAACATACAAATGGCAGGGTAAGAACAGAACCCTCCCCTACAGCTTGGTTGTTAGCCCAAGCCAAGACAGGAACAGCCTCGTCCTAATTGATGGACGAGCTGCTCTAAACTGTATCGCTCAAGGTGGCTGGTCTCCTGAAAAGAAAAGGCCGTCTGAGCAAGACCGTATGAAAGTTAGAGATGCGCTGACAACTGTCATCGTGTTCTACTGTGCAGACATCGCGAAAGAAGGTGTATCTAAAAAGGACGACACCATAATAGAAGCCATTAAGAGAGAAACTGGGTACGAAGTCCTTAAGGATAATCCAACGGATGATGACTTAGAAAACATGGCAGCGATGGGAGTAAAAGCACATATCGTAGACTACCTTGTGAGGAACAAGTGGAAACTAAACATCACCACTGAATCCCTACTACAAAGAATACGTAACTACGGTGAAGTGGTCAAAGGGGAATGGACCTCTGAAGCAAGTAACATTGCTACAACTTCAGGCACACCCTTCTCGGTCGTATCCATACTCCGAAGGAGAGGATACACAATCAGGAAGAAAGCTAGAAAGAAGGTTCAAGGAAACCCAAACCGGTCGAAGAGTAAAAACGATCTGGGCTCATATGGGTGACCATAGCTAAAAGAAGGGGCAGCGGCGTACACTTAATGTACGCCCTGCTCCCTCTTATTTTTAGCCCATTAGTGATAATAGAAAATTAGTACTCAGTAATAATCTATGGTGACAACCCAAAGGTTGCCAAGTGACAACCCTATGGTTGTCATTAAAAAACCCAGTTATTACGGTAATTTATCTAGTTTTTTCGGTATAAGTTAGCTGACAACAATTAGGTTGTCACCTCGTGCTATGTTTCAGGAGATTTAATGGAGGTAGTAAATAGAGAGGTTAACCCGCCTATAAGGGTTATTGGTAAGCTCACACAGAGCCTACATCACTGGTCATCAAACACTTACGTAGACCCTGAAGACAATGTTGCTTTCGAAAGAGAAGACCTAACAACAGTAGAACTAGGACATGTATATCACTGGAAGATTACTACTGGTCGTTGGGTACTGGTTCACATGCCATACAAAGTTATGGATTCTTACACAGGTAAGTTGGTTCAGGGACTGAAGAGCTTCAAGAGTGTGTCCCCATACATAAACGGTACGCTACCAGAAAAGCATCTAAAGAGTCCTAAGTCTTGTATTCAAGATTTTAGGTTAAGTATGGATGACTTCAGAGTTTTTGAGAGAAGGGTACTAAGAGCTGAAGGAATCGTATTTAAGGATGAAGTAGATACTGAACTTCTTTCAAAAAGAATACGTAGCTTAAAGTCTAATATAGAAGACCTTACCAATAGGCTTAACTCCTTCAGAGAACATGCATGTCTTGTATCAACTGGTAAGTACTATGAGTCTAGTGAAGATGTAAACAAGGTTATTGATAAGTTCAGATCATTTCGTTCTGAAGAAGAAGCAATACATGAGTTTGCAGTGTCTATCGTTATTGAAATAGACAAGCTGTCTAAAGAAACCTCAAGAGAGACTGATAAGGTAAGAATCAATGAGGAGTTCGATAGTGCTAAGCCATTACTGTCAGAGTTTAGAAACCTACCCATAGACAGGTATCAAAGAGAAGCTATTCACAAGTCTCGTGTAGACTTAGATGGGCTTTCTGTAGAGGGTAACGTTCCAAGTCATATAAGAAGCTTACAGTTAGAGATTAACGAGCTTAAGGCATACTACCCCTGTCTATCTAGACTCAGGGTTGTTAGTAACACAGAAGTAGCTCTTGACTTAACTGGTGTTGATATTTCGATATCAGACAAAACCGTAATCGTAAGAGGCGACCCAGGTGCCTTGAAGGCCTACATGAGTGAGAACACAAGCAGTGATGACGACCTTTCCTCAAGAAGGGTCCGTAACATACTCAACTCAGGCTCACCCAAGAAATAGGCGTACAGGTGACAACTTAGTTGTTGTCAGTAACATTTCAGCATTTTTATTCGTAAGCTATTGTTTTTGCTTAACTTTTTAGTGACAACCATGGGGTTGCCACATGACAACCTTTGGGTTGTCACTAACCATTCAGCCGGTTTATTTCCGGATAATAGAAAGAGGAATCATGAGTCAACTGACGCAAGGTAATTTTGATATCAACACCATTGAGCTTAACGCCGCTGGTTTTAAGAACTCTCGTACCATTATGGGCGACTTAACGGAGATGAAAGAGTCCATCATGAAGAATGGTCTCATCAACGCTCCTATCGTTTACAACTGTCTGGACTTGGACGGCAACCAGCACTATGTTCTCCTTGCTGGGTACAGAAGATTTCAGGCTATCACAGAGATCCGTCAGGAGCTGGTGTCCAGCAATGGTGGTACCGATGGTTTCTTCGACACCATCAACTGCTCAATCTTTGAGGGAAGCTTCGAAGAGGCTGTTGCACTAAACATCTCAGAGAACCTCCAACGTGAGGATCTAAACTTTGCTGACAAGGCTGAGGCGATATACAACCTTACTGAGCGAGTGGGTAATCAGTCTGAGGTTGCTGAGATGCTCGGCATCTCTCAGCCAAACGTTAGTCAAATGATCAGCGTGTACAAGGGTCTTTGTCGAGATGCTCTTGAAGCTCTTCGACATGGTCAGATTACCCTTTCCGTTGCCAAGAAACTCTCTAAGATTGTTCTCGCAGACAAGACACCGAATGTCATTCGTCAGTCTGAGATCTTGGATGAGATTTTCAACAAGGATTCAGATATCCCTGAAGAAGAACAGCGTAAGCGGGCCAAGACCTTCCGCAGCAAGAAAGAGTTCGAAGAGCTTCGAACGATCCTTGCGACGAATGATGAGATCAGCACAGACGCTGACCACAGAGCTTCGCTTGCCCAGTTCCTTGATTGGGCACAGTGCCTTATCGAAACTGAGGACATCCTTTTCAGGCTTGACCGCTACATTGACTCAAATGAAGAGTCAGTTGAGGTTGAGGAAGAGGTTGCTCCTACTAAGCGCCGTATCCGCATTGGTGAATGATGAATAGCGTCGAAGAACTCGACGTGCTCTTGAGAGCTGGGTACCCTATTCTCTTCGTAGTTAGTCACGAAGAAGATAGGGTTGCCCAGTCTCTTTCGAGGCTCGTCACCAGAAGAAACAAAACGATGGGCCTAAGCTCATCTTTCTTTACCTGGTCAATGACGGAAGGCACAACTCACTACTTGAATAGTAAGTTCAAGGATCGATTTGACAGTCATGAGTCTGACCCTATTGAGGTCTTAGACTACATTGCTGACTACAAGAAGACTGGCGTATTCATGCTTAAGGACTTTGGTCATTTCCTTACGGAGGGCCCAGCGTACCTTGTGCAGAGGAAGCTTAAGGATCTTACTACCAAGATGGCTGGCGGTGTGACCGTGGTCATTGTAGATAGTGAGTTGAACATACCGCCGAGACTAGAGAAGCTGGTTTCAGTAATTGACTTTGATCTTCCTGACAGACGTTCTATTGAGACCAGGACCTCGGGTCTTCTCGATACATGCGTTGGAACAAAAGATCTGAGCGATGACGATAAAGAATCTCTTCTAAAGATAGGCTCTAACGCTGCATTGGGAATGACACTGGCAGAAGCGGAAAACATCTTTGCTAAGTCTTTAGCGATGCATGGAACCCTTGACGTCAAGACAATTGTTTCAGAGAAGAAGAACATTATCAGAAAGAGCGGCGTTCTTGAGTACTACGAAGTAAACAACGACATGAAGTCTGTTGGTGGTCTTGGGAACTTGAAGAATTGGCTCGACCAGAGAGGTAAAGCCTTCAGCGACGAGGCCAAAGATTTTGGTTTACCAAACCCGAAGGGTGTTCTTATCATAGGCATACCTGGAACTGGTAAATCGCTTGTATCCAAGACAATTGGTTACGAGTGGGGAATGCCGCTTCTCAAGCTAGACGTAGGCGCTCTTTTCGGATCTCTTGTAGGTCAGTCAGAGGCTAATGTACGAAAGGCAATCCAGACAGCAGAGGCGCTTGCCCCATGTGTTCTTTGGATTGATGAGCTTGAAAAAGGCTTTGGTAACGTCAGCGGTGGTGGCGATTCAGGTACTACGGCTAGAGTTTTCGGCTCGTTTTTGAGCTGGATGCAGGATAAGACTGCTCCTGTGTTTGTCGTAGCTACGGCAAATGACGTGTCGGCGTTACCGCCAGAAATGCTCCGTAAGGGTCGTTTTGATGAGTTGTTCTTTGTAGACCTGCCATCAAGCAGGGACCGTAATGAGATATTCAATATTCATCTATCCAGATTTAATCAGCCGAGCTTAGAAGAGTTGTCTGAAAAATGTGAGGTAGGTATGAGTGTTGATCAAGTTCTGGACATGACCATAGGGTTTAGCGGCGCTGAGATTGAGCAGCTAGTGGTCGACTCAATGTTCATGGCGTTTGCAAGCAAAGCAGACTCAATAGACCTTGAGACGATAAATAAGGCTATCGAGCGTACGGTTCCACTTTCAAGCACGATGGAGAACCGTATCAGCGCACTGCACAAGTGGGCAGAAGGTAGAGCTATAAAGGCTAATGAAGACGTCTGCGAATCCAATGAAACTTTTCACCGTTCTGAGCGAAGAAGGAGGAGCGTCGGTTGAAGTATCGCACTGGAGTAGAGCAGCTTGACTCTTGTTTAAGAGGCGGGATATCGCCGGGTATATGTGAAGTGTTCGGTGAGGATTCGAGCGGTAAATCAACTCTCTGCTACAGTGTTTTGAGGGAGGTCTCAGATAGAGGCCTCCCTTCAATACTTATACAATCCGAATGCTTACCTGATAAAAAATACATAGCAAGTTGCGGTGTACAAAACTGTATAAGCGTAGTTCCTTTGTACCTTGAAGCAGCTATTGACGCTGCTTGCAAAGCGATGGAATCCGGTGTCAAAGTGGTCGTTATCGACTCGGTAACCGGTTTAGAGTCCGAAGCAGATTTTAATAATTTGATAGTTGGTGAGCGTGTGAAGTACGCCAAGTTCATCGCTTCAAAAGAAGGCCTTTCTATTCTGAGTCAAAAAGCAGTTGAGCATAAGGCTTTAGTGCTGGCTGTAAATCAGATCAGGACTCCAATAGGAGAAATGAATCCTGCGCCGACATCGGCACTAAATAAAGTAATGAGGAGCGTGTGTACTACACGCATACAAACGTTCAGAGAAGAAGCTAGGACCGAATATGGAGAGCTGTCTTACGTAAAAGTTCGATTCCACATAAAGAACTCAACAAAGTCTCCACCAAACCAAACAGCATGGGGCTTCCTGTTCAACCAGAGAGGTTTTGATAGAGGCTTTGAAATTGTACGAGAGCTTCTTTCTAACGGGTCAGCAATGGGTGCTGGTGCGTATTTCAAACTTAAAGACGGTACGCTGCTAGGCCCCGGATATGCCGAAGCAGCGAAACAAGTAAACGATAAACTCGCTTACTTCCGAGAGGTGACTGAAAAATGGAGAATAGATTATTAGCAAAGATATCTGAGAGCTGCGATGACTATTGGCAGCCTATGAAAAAGCTCAACCCAGTACTACACAAGATGCGTACATGGGGTGTCAAAGAAGCTCGTGTTGAATTTTACGGTAGTGGTGACTCCGGTCAAATCGAGGATGTCACATTCGATAAGGATGTACCCTCAGCATGCACCGTAAAAGTGGAGGTTACGAAAAGAAACCACATTTGGGTCGAAGAGACCCAGTCTTACAAACATGAAATAAAAATAGAACAGGAGGAGAAAACTTTGGGGGACGCTCTAGAGCATGTGACCTATGAGCTTCTCGATGGTTGTGGTGTTGACTGGTACAACAACGACGGTGGTGGTGGACATCTTATCGTAGACCTAAAAGGTGATTCGCCCAACGTTGAGTTTCATGTCTATTACAACGTAATAGAATCGCACATTGGGTATGAAGCTGTAGTAGGTATAGAGTTATGAATCCCTACTACCACGGGCTTACAAGCGCCAAAAAGTTTGGCGGTAAACCTGAAGACTATCAAGCCATACACGATTGGTTTGATGCGCCCAAACGTACCATTGCGGACTTCAGGCACCGTATGCTCAGGCACCACGCCTTTGGCATATTCGAGTGCGAGGAGAAGTTCGGTAAAACCATCACAAACAGCGATGGTAAACAAGTACCCGTCAGACTGATTGCGGAGCAGCACGTCCGGGAGGACTGTGGCGGTCGCATTCCCTCTGTACAAGACTGGGTTCTAGAAGTAAAGCCGAAGTCATGGATGAGCCGTGGCTACAACGTAATTGACGACGAATACATCTATTCAAGTGAGGGTGATGAGTGAGCACAATCTTTCAGAACTTAACCAAAGACTTCGACCATTTCTGTAATGAATGGTCGTTGGTCATACCTCAGGATGAAGAAGGTCCTTGCTATTTTGAGGACTTGGACAAGGCTTTAGAGGCTTGTGAACAAGACGCCGAAAGGCTTTGGACTGTGGTGTCTGGTGATGATGGTAGCGCTTGGGTGTCTACCGGCAACCGACTCGTAAACAGAATGCATATTTACTTTGTGACAGAAGAAAAACATAACTTTAACAGCCCAGACTACATGTACTGGGAGCCTGACGAAACAGGTGAATACGGGGAGTAATGATGAGTGAGTTGAGATTCAACGATGGTGTAAGCTTTAAAACCTCCGGTGGCTACCGCGTAGAGCGTAGAGCTGATGGGTACTACGTGGTTGGCCGAGGGATGGTTTGTCCCGTCAAAGACCGAGAGGACGGTGAGGATTTCATAAAAGAATTAACAGGAGAAAATAAATGAAGAAGATCAAGGTAACAATAAGCGATGACGGGACTGTAGAGGTTGACGTCAATGGTGTTAAGGGGTCTGGTTGCCAAAAGTATACAGATGCCGTTCTTAAGGCTCTGGGAGGGGAACTCGTTAGGGACGAGAAGAAGCCCGAGTACTATGAGTCAGAGTCAAATACTGTTTCGGCAAAGAGCTAATGGGCTACCACAGCCGCACAAGAATATACATAGGCGGTGACTCGGAAGATGTTCAGCAGGTTGTTGACCATATTGAAAGTATGACCAAGGTGCTAAATTTACCTTTCGATAGCAATATTGAAGATAGGGTCAACTTGCACTGGTCTGATCTGGCGTCCTGGCCTAGATGCGAAGCTAATTACGGTTCCTCTAAAAAGGTAGTGAAGATTGACAGCCCCTCTTGGTTCAAAGCATACGAGGAGTGGGATAGAGTCGTTGAGCGTTTATCATCAGTTTGTACTAAGTTTGGTGTGAACTTCTCATATGCCAAAATGGGTGAGTATGAAGACGACTTTACGACTCTATCCAATCTTGATGACTCAGACTATACCATCTACATTGCTAGATCGTTTGATACCCCATCGGCTTATGTAGGGCTGTTATGAAACTAAGATACTCAGGTATAACGTACGCTAGCTTGGTAAACGGACCTGGGGTTAGAAACGTACTGCACTTACAGGGGTGCACTATCTACTGTAAGGGGTGCTTCAATAAGCACACGTGGCCTCACAAAGGGGGAACCCTTAAAGGGGTATACGAAGTAGCCTTCTTACTGACAAAAGATAATCCAGACGCAATAACACTCAGTGGTGGAGAGCCAACGGAGCAGTGGGATGGCGTACTAGATCTGCTAAGGCAGTGTCATAAGATAAAACCAGGACTAGATGTCCTCATGTTCTCTGGACTCACAGAAGATCAGCTTGGGGAGAGAGGCATACTTGATGATGCATTCTCCCCCTTTCATGAGTCAAACGCTCTTGTGAGCACCATAGTCAGTGGTCCATATGATATCGAAAACCCGAGCGAAGAATACCTGCTGGGATCGAGCAATCAAAAGATACTGACGTGGGACAAAGCTCCCATAAAGGGAGAAGGCCCAAGAGTTGAGATTCAAATAACAGAAGATGGCCTCACAAAAGTTACCGGCTTTCCCGGAGCGGAGACCATTAAACACTTAAACAAAAACTTTAGGAGAGTGTAATGTCAGCATTGATGACGTGTAGAAGTTGTATGACAAACAGGGAAGGGATTGTAAAAGCTCTTAAGCAGCTTGGCGTTCCGGAAGATAAAATTCAGCTTGCTGTGGGACAGGCTTTAAAGCTACAGGGCTATGGACGACAGTCCGCCGAAGTAGAAATCTTGGTAGCGAACAAGGACTACCACAACGGATATAGCGACTTCGGATTCTCTAAGAAAGATGGGGAGAAGGAGTACGATATTCATGTCGATGATATGGACGATGTTGGCAAGCTTGCCTCAAAGGCTGGCGTAAAAGGTAAGTTCAGCGCGTCTGTAACAAAGTGGTATACCGCATTCATGGCCCAAGAAGCTTTGAAAAAGACCGGATGCTACAATACAAAAATCAAGGCTGAGGGTGATAAGTTGGTAATTCACGCCCAGGGTTGATTTTTAGGAGGGGGGTTTAATGGTTTGTACCCTCCTTCTTTTTAGCTATTACTTGGTAATAAAAGTGGAGGTTAGTGATGCTTTGGGTAAAGGCTGCTTGGGCCTGTGTTGTTGAGTGCTCTTCGAAATCTTGGGAAGCGATTAAGAAATTACCAGGTTGGGCAGTTGTCGTAGCTCTTTTCCTGTTTGCGCTATTGTTCTGGCTGCTGAAAATAAACGCGTTGCAACGGAGAAGAGCGGAAGTCCAAGAAAACCTAAGAAAGATTGAGTTGGACTACAACGAGGCTCGTGTCGAGGCTACCGATGACTACGATGAGACAGTAGACGATCTCAGGGAGGCTAGAGCCCTAGCAAAAGGCGAGCTTAACCAGATAGAAGATCAGATAGATGAAGCTAATGAAAAAGGTGCGGTCGCCGTTGCAAACGAGTGGAAGGAGTACCTTTTTAACAAGGGCGGTAAAGATGAATAAGGCTATAATAGCAACTCTTATCCTCACGGTGCTCGCTTACCCAGTAAGAGCTTCAGCACAGGAATGTGTTGAGCCTTTGCCTCTTAAGAAGCCCTGCACAGGCGTTCTACTGCCCACTTCAGCTGCTACTGAGGGTTTGAGATGCCTTCGTGTGGATACTCCCAGACTTAAGCTTGAGGTCGAGTATCTTAGGAGCGAAAGGCAATCATTCGAGAAGATGCATGAATCTCTTCTTAAGGCGGAGCAAGACAGGGTCGCAGCACTTAACAAACAGATTGAGATTCTACTCAAGAAGGATACCGGGATGCAGTGGTACGAACATCCAGCTTTTCACTTTGCGGTTGGCTTTGTTACAGCTAGTGCCGTGACAATCGGTATCACCTATGCGGTAAACAGTAACTAAAAACCCGTATAACCGGGCTCTTTAAGTCCGGTACTCTTTGATCCTATTTTGGCTTTACTGAGCCAAATGTTGCCTCTGTCAGTCTGCGCCCCGGTGGATTATCAGACGCTTTATATAAAGTCTTTATAACGTGCTTAGGTTTCTTCTTGCCCACGTCTGCGATAATGGCGTGCCCTTTTCCGGGCCAAGTATGATGATAGGTCTCACCCTTACGTAGCTTAGCTCGCAGTAAGGCCTTCCGTAGCTGTTGGATCATCACAGGAGTAACTTTAGTGCGCTCTTTAGCTCGCTGCTCTACATGTCCGACCCGCGAACGAGAACCTATCTTCGTATTCATCGATTAGCTACCGAACTTGCCCGTAAGTCTGGGCATGAAGCTAAAGCTATTCTTTGATGGGTCAGCTAGGTTACGTGTACGGCTAACATCAAATCCTAAGCCGCTTTTATTGTGCCCTGCGCTAAAAGACAGTCGAGTCTGCTTGGGACCAGACCGCCCCATAAGAACAGAGCCTTTAACGTTACCGCTATAGTCTTTAGTAATCTTTCCGCCGAGTGAGCCGCCAACTCTCAGACCCTGCCTATTTAAAGTAGCAGTGCCGCCGACCTTACCACGCTTACCGTAACTCTTCGTGGTGCCCCCAGTAAGGCTCAAGCCACCCGTACCACCAGATACTGAACCGGTGTAAGTCTGAGAAGGCGTCCTATTATAGATAGCGTCTAGATTGAAGCTGCCTTGAGGTTGTCCACCGCTCCTGATTTGTCCAGAGGCCCTTCCGGATACGTTGACCTTATCGCTTACTTTACCTGCACCAGACACTCTCCCAGAGACGCTCGTATTTCTTGAACCTGGGTACATTTTTAACCTGGTCTGCCCCTTTACAAGCCCAACCTTTGCATCGGCCCCTAAGGTGCCGAAGACACCACCCCGGTCCTTTTTAATGTCTTTGGTGACGTTGTAGGATTCCTGTACCGGCTTCGCCGCCAGCTTTCTCATGGCCTTAACGAGGATGTTCTTTTTAGCGAGTTTTTCTAGACTGTTCATAACTTAAGATAACCTATTTAGGTTTAATCGTGGATAGCAGCCCTTCTGCACGTTTATAGACGGCAACCGAAAGTATGCCGCCACAGGCCCCCACCAGTACGTCCCAGGGAAATTCATAGTTGAACCAATGCCCAACCAGAACGCCCACAATAATAGGAAGGACCCTAAATGCGGCCTGCCACCACCAAGGGTCATCCTCATCAATATCCCTGCCTATAAATTTAGCCGACAGCGCTTTGACTACGTGGGTCACACCATAGGAACAGACACCACATATCAAAAGTACAACCGTTAACTCAGATATAGCGGGCATTGCTATTTCCCTACAGGTTGCTACCTGCGTTAGCGTATCCGCCAAAATCGTCAGCAAGGATACCGTCAATCGTAGTCACGTTTATGGACTTAACGGGAACCATCTTTTCGTACTGAATACCGACAGACTCCTGGATGATCAGACCTTGCGCGTCAACAGCAATAGAGTGTTGTGGTACGTAGCATTGGTCAAGGTATACAGTAGAGACCGTGTTCTCTTGGTTGTCCTTGAAAATAAGCATCAATCCAAGAGGCTGGCTGAACAAGTCTGACGCCAGGTTCATGAACATGTTGTCGTATCCCGGTGGGACTTTAACATCATGAAGACCGCTGTGGGTTGTGCTTTCAGTACCCTCAGTAAAGGGGTTGATTCCTCCAGCACCAGCCACAAGAGGCTTCACTCCGAAAGCCCCCTGCTCGAACCCTTCATCAGCAGTATCATAGTATGCGTAAAGAGCGCGTAGTAATGAAGGACCATGATAAACAACACGTCCTAACGATAACTGTCCGACACTTCGTCCTGAGATGAAGTAGCTTCGGTCAGAACCGATTTCAAAGATTCGGCTAATCGCCTTGTTCTGAGAAAGCGCTACATTCTGTGTAAGCCCGATTGGGAATACAGGAACGTTTTGGCCCGATAGATTGAGTTGATTGAAAAAGGGAGGACCGGCACAGATAAGAATGAACTGTCCGTTAAGGAAGTTACCTTCTTTTAATCCACCTTGAACGTGCGCCGTGTAAGGCGACCAGTTACCAAAGCCGGTGTTGTCTACAAAATTCTCAGCCATTTAATATCTCCTATGGTGACCAGATTTTGGCAGGTTCTGGTTCTTTACCCTATCCATCATCTCAAGTGAGCCGGGCCTGTAAAAGGCCCGACTTATAGTAAAGTTCTAGTTGACTACTATACGAAAATCGTCACAGAGATCTTGTTAGCTGGGTAGTATGGCGTAATCGATACATCACAGATGATGCTGTCAGGATTTGCGGGATCCTGCATGATCTTATCAAGTGAAGCCGCCGCTACTACTGACCCAGAAACTCCAGCTAACGAACCACTGATACCTAGAGACACTGACTCGAGTAATGACCGAGTAATATTTCTTCGTCCAATGAAGTTCTTAATCTGGGCTCTGATGAGCTTTGATACAAAGTCAACGCTCTTCAAGATAGAGAGTTCTCTAGTCTTAAGGGAGCTGACATCTGTAGTTAATTGATGTCTAGAAGCAAGAGCCCCTCCCTCAACGTCTTGGATAACCCAGTAAACACCACCTGCTGCGGCGGTCGACATTTGATTGTCGCTGAACTTGTCACTAGATCCGATAGGTCTTGTGAATCCTGTCATTGGGAGGTTAGTAAACGGTTGTGAGGGAGGCTGCTGACCAATCATTGCAGCGATGCCCGCCGACAAGTAAAATCCGTCAACACCTACTTCCATTCCACCGAAGTTAACACCAACCAGCTCAGGCTGGACAAGTAACAGTCTTCGATTTTGGAATCCTGTCACACCGCCAGCGATCTCAGCAAGTCCTTCACAGATCTTCAATCGTCCACCAGTTGTCTTAGAGTCAATTGCCGGTTGTCTGATGAAGATTGTGCATGCCTCACCATCAGCCTCCCAAGAAGAGAGCGCTGACTGAGCAGATGCACCAGTCTTGAAGAAGCTGTCGCCGTTACCACCTGTACCAGGACCAGAAAGCCCAGGGTGGTAAACGTCGCTAGTTTCGATAGTAATTGTTGATGCGTCTGGCGTGCCCACAATCAGGTATCTGTTCGCGTCACCTTCACGGTCCAAGTAAATGCCTTGGTCAGGAGTGAAGGAAGAGCCTTCAGCCGCTGAAATGGCTGCGCCGTTTGCGTCAGTCTTTCCGTTGATAGCCATATGAAGCGTCTTCTGGTCGATCTCTGACTGAAGCGCTAAGCTGACGTTGTACTTTCCGCCTCCGATCCCTTCTGGAGGGCTGAGAATCATCGTGCCGGATTCAACCAGGATAGGTGATTCTTCAGTAGGCAGGCTTGGGCAGCAAATAGCCATTCGCTCTTTTTTAGCTACTGGGGCGGACATGTCTCTGACATGCTGGCTAAACTTCTGGAACACGCCCATATCAGATGTCAGCGGTGCTAATGCGTACACCTCTTTCATCTCAAGGAAATCAAGGGCTTCCGCGTAGGCTTCTAGGGTACCGAACGGCGCATCTGCCGTAACCTCGGAAACGCCAATTGCAGAGATATTGATATTGGTGCTGTTAATGAAAGCCCAGTACATACCGAAAGCTAATGGGTTTGCAGGCTCGATTGGACCGATGAAGGTCTCAACCTCAGACGCGCTGTTAAAAACCAAAAGCTGTGGGTTAGCTGTATCTGCGGAGACATCCTTACGAAGAGCCTGGTAGCCAACATACACAGGGGCTGTCACGTTGGACATAGCAAGCCCTGCTTCACTTCTGAGAAGTCCGTGCTTAATGGCAACAGTTCTTGATACGTTGTCAGCTTCTACCTCAGGGGAGACTCTACCATCTCCCGAAACAAGATTTTCAGCTCTGATCAACCAGCCACTTAAGAAGTCTTTGTTATCAACCCCAAACTCAGACACTACAAGCTGCCCACCTGGGTAGCTTGAGCTGCCTACGCTGAAGCCTTCAATAGCAACGACTCGACCAATCATGCTTCCATTGTTGAGCAGGGAGTCAGATATCTCAACAGCGCTGCTCATGCCCTGGAACGATCTACCTGAGTAGTCGGGAACTCCAGCCTGACAGTTGTTTGCCCATACTCTACGGTAAGAAATGCTGGCAGTCGTGCCTCCCGAAACCTTAAGGGTGGCAGCTGTTACGGGGGCAGCTTCCTCATCTCCTGAGAACACAATGTCAATGTTTCCTGAAGAGTATGCAATCACACTGTCGGTGCTTAGCGCAAGAGACGTGGCGTTTACAGACCCGCTAGACAGAACATGTGCCATCGAGTTTGACACTGAGTCGATTTGAAGTGCGCTATTAGCGCCCCCGTCACTAACAATGGCAGAGACAACTTCAGAAGTAACCTCGCTTTCGTACACGTCTGACCATAGTGCTCTAAGAGATTCGGTTGTCGAGTCTTCGTGTAGACTAAAGCTGCTTCCGGCGACACCGGTGTGGAACAGTAGAATCTTAGACTCATCCATCGCACGGGTCGCTGAAATACCAGACAAAGCTGGCACGCCACCAAGTGCTGTATTGATAGCGTTAGCAGTGTTCTGCGCTGTATCACAATCTGCGATTGTTAAGGTAATTGTCGAAGTAGCACCCTCAGTCGTGACACCGAGTTCTACTGTTGCAGCCTCGATTGAGGTAAGCACAGGCTGGTCAAGAAGGATGCCAGCCATACCAAGTAACCCTGAGATCTCGACCTCTGTGCTGCTTGGTTGAATCGCCTTCATCAGAATAGACTCTGCCGATGCGTTGTAATCAGTACCACCCTCGATCTTAAGCTTGCGCTCGGAAAGGCCCACGTCCGCAACTGAGATATCTTCGGTGATAGCCTCCGTTGCCGTAGCGGCACCGCCGAATAGCTTCTCCATAACGAGAGCTGAGCTT
>MDTG01444013.1_pt1 | contig 17689 bp, 23 predicted proteins | sample 811421 | NCBI WGS metagenome assembly MDTG01 (sample SAMN05326645, study PRJNA326480) | marine metagenome | isolation source: seawater | place: Pacific Ocean: South East | collected 2011 | reverse complement strand
CGTCCCTCATCGGCATAGCTGCATCCTACCGATGGGCAGAGATAGGCAAACTATCCTTAGAAGCGCGACCCCTCGTCACTCTTCTCTTCAAATTGCAGCCCCATGTTCTTAGCGACCAACTCAGCCACATCAGAGTTCTCGGCAAGAGAGCGGCCCACCTCCGAATAGATGGAGCGCATGACCTCGTTGAAAGAACTATCGTTCAACGTGAACAGGTCGCGCTTGAGCTTGATGTTGGTTGTCTCAGGATCGATGTTCAACAGCTCTAAGATCACGTCAATGTCCAAGCTGCCTTTTTGATACAGGTTGAACAACGCATCAAACGTATCACTGTTGTCCCTCAAGGCGAGGCGGGTGAAGCTGAGGCGCGGATAGATGACATTCTCAACCCCATCCTCATCTGTCTCTATGAAACCCATTCGCGCACACATCGGTTTGAAGACATATTCTTCGATGAAGTCTTGAAGGATTTCTCGGAGAAGCATGTAGCGCGTGTTGATAACTTCCAGATTGATCCTGTCGCCTGAATAGCTGGACTCACCCGAAAGCAGGGACTCCGTTACACCCAATCCAGCATAAAGCTGTCGGTCTGTAAGGTCGTATTCTGTATTGAGATCAAGCAAACGCTGGTCGGCACCCATTTCTTCCCACCTGATCTCGAAGTTAGCGATAATCGAGTAGTCAGGATCTTGAAGTGAAAGGTCCACCTGTTCGCGCAATTCCTCCACGTCCTGCACGTCCATGCCATCCGCATAGATGACACGGATAGGCGTCATGTGTCGGGATGCGATTGAAGTTTGTGCTTGGCGCAGCTTGTCTCGAAAAACCAGCGTTCGGATACACCGCTCAAGAATCGAGTGACCGCGAGCCTCATACTGAGACTTCTTTCGAGACATGTAGTACACAAATGACCCTGCTTCGGGGTCTGTGTTTAAGCTGATGTTCGACCCCATCCGAATAGCATTGACCACATCGGCAGGCATCGAGTCCACAACCCGCTTTGAGTTGGGATCACCCATATCGGCTTGGTTAATCAAGTCCTTAGTCTTTGAATCTGGGATCAGCTCAACGATACGCTCATCCGTAAACGGAAAGCTCTCCATGTGGACTTGCTCTGGCGGGAGAATACGAATCGCCGTCCACCCATTGTAGTTCTCTTTCAACCACTCCACGGCACGGTCATCGGCATCGGGTCTTTCGTGCCATTGAGCCGAAACTTCTCCCGTGTCCTCGTTCAACACTCGGACTTCTTCTTGCCGAATGTCTTGGGGCATATCTGGTGAGGCATCCTCAACGAAGATGAAACACTCACCAATAAGATGGTAGTCGTGAACGATCTCAATCAACCGATGCAGCAACCCCATCTTTTTCGACCACTTTTGGCAGAACGCCAAGGATTTCTCAGCCAAGCTGTGGTCTTGAGCTTTAGGGATATTCAACCGCAGCTTGCTCAATGGAAGTTCTGTATGGAGGTCGATGGCTTGACCCACAAAAGGGTCTGCTCGGTAAAAGAACCTGTAATAGTTGCGCTGCTCGTCGAGACTTTGTGGAAGCTCAAGAAAGTCTGTCGAAAGCTCAGGCGAATAAAAGTTACCGCCCGACCCCATCGACGTACCGCCAACTGCGGGGAACGAAGCAAACTTCAAACCTGCGGTTTTCACCACACGCGACGGCTTACCTGTCGAAACCTTTGCACGATTAGGCACTTTGGCAACTTCTTTGCCGTCTTGTTCCTCACTCATTTCCTACGCCCCTCACTCAAGTCGGGATCGGAATAGTCGATCTTCGATTGAACTGGTCGAATAGCAGACACCGCCGATATAGCCGACTTCAGCAAATTGATGCGCTCTTGCATACGTCTTCGGTCAGACCCACGCAAAGGGTCTTTTGCTCTTTCATAAACACCCGCAGCCTTACGAAGTGCGACACCTGCTTTCTCAAGGTGTTCGAGGGCCTCTCGGTCAGTTGGGTGCTTGGCAAGTCTGGCTCTTAGTTTTCCCATGCTCCACCATACCCACGGCTATCCACGACCTGCCCTTGTCTGATCTTCTTTCATACCAGCCTTAGTGATGTGTCCCTTTTTGTATGCGGTCTTAACCACTTGCTTCAACAGAACAATGTGTTCGTAAGCCCCACAAAAAAAGCCTTTCCAAGACCCACCTGCCTTTTGGAACACTTGGGAAATCTTATCGTACTCGGCTTTAATGTGAACGGCGTCGGGGCAATACTTCCCATAGAAGTTCTTCAAGATGCGGTAATCGGCTCTCAGCGGCTTGTCTGCTTCCCTATCCTTTGCCATCACTTTCTCCTTTTAGGTGGAACTTGACGGGATTCATGGGAACCGCCACGCAGAGCCTTCATCCTTGCCTTCCTTTTCTTACGGCTTATAGAAACATCATTGTTCGCCACACCCCCACGATGACCAACCATGTACTTTTGATTGCCAAGATTTTGAGAGGCAATCCATATCATTCGGCAAAGGGCGTCCGACATATCGTCGTGCTTACCATCTGAGTTTGGGGCCTCAACAGTGGTGATAAACTTGGAGTGGTAGTGGGCTTGAAGCTCCAGAATCTCCTTGATGTAAGGGCAATGTTCCTCCCCATCTGCAACCGGGTAGTCATACAACTCTAAACGCTTGTCAAACAGCATGTCCTTGAAGTTCTTGAACATCTCCGAAGTCTTTTGTTTGCTCATCGTCTCAGAGCGTAGACGACGAAGCCCTCGTTTAACCAAGGCTTGCTCTAATGGGATGCCCGCCCACTGGTCAAACAACCCCTCGGACAAGTAGAACTTCTTGCTGAGAGCGAGAATCCAATCCGCAACATCGTCGAACTCCAATCTGTCCTTGTTTATGTACTCGCCATGCCCAGCCTTGATCTGGTCTACCAAGTCCACAATAATTTTGTTGTCGGGGCTAATATGCCCAATCGCAATCGCCGTGCCGTCACCAACCAAGCCAAGGTCGATCCCGATAAAGTGAGGGGCGCGTGTCTTACCACCCGACTTAGGCTTGCGGTCTGGGATTACACAACCCATCAGATCAGATTCGCGCTCAATCCAACCCTTCGACCTGTCCGTAAAGACGCCCCCGTACTCTGTGAAGAATACGTTGGGATCTTTGACGTAATGCTTCTCAAACTCACTGGCAGGAACGGTTGGGTTTACTTCCCATGTCGGAGCTTGAACACACAGCATGTTCTCAGCCGCCTTGCCGCCACGCATACCAATCTGGAACAACTTGTAAAACTGCCCCTGACGACCCAAAGGTGAAGAGATCAAGATGATACGACCCTCAACGGGACCAATCGGAATACGTGAGTCATTGGGGTCTTTTGGTGAGAAAGCTGAAGTCGAGGGTGTGACCGCGTTGTAGACCGCCTCTGCACCTGACTGCCCTTTATCCGTAAAGTGCGCGACCTCATCGAGAATCACGACCAAGTTACCAGCACCACGAAGACCTTTCGCCACGCAGGAACGGAAGGTGATTTTTAACGTCGCCTTGGCGTTCGGGTCATCGGCATAAGAGCCATAATTGTCAATGTCGTTCGGTGTCTGAAACCGTGCATACGACATGGTGTTGTTTGCCGTGTAGGGATGAAAGAACGCGGTGTTTCTAAAGTGTCCAGACACTTCTTGGTAGAGCAGTCCCGCCTGATCTTTATCTGTCGCCACACTGATAATCTGAATGTTGTTTGACGATGGTAGCCCGTAATAGCCTTGTGGGTTCTCTTTCTTGATGAGCTTGTAAGTCTCATACGCGGCGATGCAGGACGACACCATCGTCTTACCAGAACGACGCCCAATACTTAGGATCATCTCACGGCGTTCTTTCCCTGGCTCAACGTGGCGAATATTGCAACGACCCTCATCGTACAGGAACTCAAGGTAGGTCTTCTCGGTGAAGTCCTTAAAGTCTTCTCGGCGCCACCCCGAGATTCTGAAGGTCTCCGTGTCGTCCAGTTCCAATCCATAATGCGCTTTCAAAATCACGCGCTGTACAGGAAAGAGCTTCATCTTCAAGCCCCATGAAGACTCGACGAACTCAATGATGTTGGCGTCTTTCTGTAAGCTGGGATCAACTTTGCCCGCAGCGGAAGCTATATCTGAAAGGGCCATATCAAGCCTCCCTCACACGCTTCTTCGCCTCCGACTTCCACTCATCATCGAGCTTGCTCGCGAACTTGGCAATAACGGTTTCAACCATCTCTGGTCGGGCATTGCACTCCAACATTGAGTCCTTAAAGGTCTCCACAAGGAACCCGAAAACAGCCTCAAACTCTGGTCCGTCCAAATCCATTGCGTCTTGGGACAGTTGTGCTTTTCGCTTGAGCCAAGTGTCACCAACAGCTTGGAGAACCCGCGCTCGCTTAGTGGACAGGTTCGACGTATCCACTCCGTTGCGTTCGGCTTCTTCTCGCTCGAATCGGAGACTTGCGGCTTCTTCAGCCAACTCGCTCATTACCCCGCGAAGTACGTCAGGTGATTCAGGGTTTGTTTTAGTGACTTGGAGGATTACGTCGTTGTCTCGCGTCGCGTCCTTGCGGCGAATTGATCTCGCGACGGCTTCGTTAGCAATAGGAGCTTCGCGAGGGGAAAACTTTCTCCCTGGCTTACCCTTCATTGAAATGGGTCCACCGCTTTTGTCTACCAACACAATGTCGGTATCACGGACCTCTTCTAAAGGGCGGTACCGCTCTTTACCGTATTCGTCTCTTACTTTGATGCGTTGCGCATCTTCAGGACAAAGCTCAAGTAGCTTTTGCTTCTCTGCTCTGGTTTGTTCGACCTTTGCAGTCATGTTCACTCCACGGACTATTCAATGTCTGGACCCACGATCTCAGGATCTCCATTAGACATTACCCCCGTGTCTGTACTGAGAGCCATATTCCCATTGTAAGCGAGTTGCTTGAAGACAACTTCATGAGGACCGTTTGAACCTGTAATGTCCACTTGAGCGGGGGCTGCACCGTTCACTATGGCAGAAAAACCAGAAAGATTGTTAATGGACGCCGCGAGATTAGCTGCGGTGTCGTTCACAACGCCTTCGACGACTTCCCAATGGACACCTTCAATTAAATCATAGTCGCCAATCGTGAGAATGTTTCCGTGGTCTGTAAGAGCAGCGTCAGCAACAGTAATGGATGCCGTGCTTGGTGCGGCGGCGGCTTCATCTACCCGAGCATTAACGACCTTCCCACCACCATGATCAATGTGGTGGTAGTTCATGGTTCCGTGAACAGGCGAAATAATCTGATAGCGTCCTTTAGTCTTTACCGTCATTTTAGGTCTCCTTGCGTAGAAGGGGCGCCGACCAAACTAAAATCGTATGGCGGCTTCTCGATGCCTGGACGACCACCCTCAGATGCGATTCGCTGTTGAAGCAAATAGGTGTGTGTTTCGTGGGTGTTAGCAACCGACATGATGTAGTCATCCAAACCAAGAGACATCGCGTTCATTTGCTTCAAAACGTCATAGCAAGTGCGAAGCGTGACCTGTAAGTCTTCTTCCGCAGCGAGAGAACGCTTGTAAACGTCATCCAAGGACTTGAAGCGATCAATATGCTGCGACTCATTGGCGACCAAATTGAAAGGATCAACAGCGACCGACCCAAACATACCAACACATTTCTCTGCAAGCTGGTCGATTTCTGGTGTCATGGTTCGATACAGGCGCATGAACAACTCATGGTCTCCGTAGAAGCCTTCGCCTTTTGCTGTCCAGTGAGCTGTCCAGTGAATCATGCGAACACCAACCATTGAACTCAACACGCTCAAAAGAACGGATTGAGCCACATGAACCTGAGTAGGCGCACCTATTAAGTAAGCACGTTTCGCGTGTCGTGCGGCGACTCTTTTAGCGACCTTATTCATCTTCCCCACCCAACATAATCCCACCAAAGAACACGTCTGAAAGCTGCTCATGCTCTGGCATCTCATTGAAATTGAATCCTGTCATGGACTCATTCGCAAGATTGAACTCAGTTGGGTCGTATGAAGTAAACAGTGATGCAGTAATCTCTGCGTCTGATGCGCCCGACAATCGAATTGCCTCAGCCTGATACTGCTTGGGATCTTCTACGGGTGCGGCGTCTACCAGAATCTTATTGTATTTCTGGCATGACGAACTCCCATCGGGAAGGGCGTTGGCAAACTTACATGTCCCACATCGAGGCATGCAGAGTGCAAACTTGATCCCATTCGCACGGTGGCGGCTGGCACCTTTCTCACAACCCTTTGTTCCTTCGGGTGATGCGTAAGCCTCTGTGTCCACATAAATCTGACCTGATAAGCCCTCATGCTTCTCTCGAATCTGAATCAACTCATGTCCAGCAGCTTCAACCAATGACTTAGCGAATCGGGTTCGGATCAAGTCATCAAAGTCTTTGCCAAGAACCCCCTCTGTCATTTGAACACGCGACCACTTCAACATCTTACGAATGTCTACGCTACTGGTCTTCTCCACACGGGTCTCAGAGATGTTCTGCTTGTAGACCTTGCCTTCGTATTCCTTAACGATGGTCGCTGTGACCTGACCCTTTCTGGAAGCATTCAGCGAGACAATGTGAGAAGCGGCACTGACAAGCTCGCCAGCGTTCCTGTCCGACTTCAAGAGCTTGCTTGCCTGCTTTTGCGTGAGGTGTCCCTTATCTGCAAGAGACTCCACATGGCTACGAGCTTGGTCGAGCTTGGTCTTTTTCAGATCGGCAGCTACAGTCCGAACCCAATCGTTTTCAACTTCCTTGAGGTTAGACTTGTCCTTCGTGTGAATACCACTGGTCTGGTACTCAGCGGTCTTCGCCTTCAATGCACTTGCAGCTTCACGAACCATCTCTTTCGGACCCAAACCGCTGTTGATGATTTTCTTCGCCGCTCCCTTAGTAAGAACACCGCGCTGCACCAACGCAAGAACATGCTTGCGAGAGCGATTAAGCAATACGTCCTCAAGAGTCTCACTTGAGATTTGAGCTTGAGTGTTCTCACTCTTAGCAAACTTCTCTTGCGCTTCTGAGAGCGTCACAGTTTCAGAAGGGGTTTTGTGAGTCACGAATGCTGTTCTGGAGCTGGAGGAAGTCCCCCGTTTTTTAATGAAAAACTCCTTCAGCGTTGATCTCGCATCGCTTGATCCCGTCTTGAATCCAGCAGCTTTTAAGCGAGGTGTATAAACCTCAAGAGCTTCGTTCCAAGGAATCTCCGTAACGACTTTCTTGCCAAGGTAGTTCTCAAACGCAGCCATCTTGGTGTTTGGGTTCGCCAGAATATATGCAGCCGAACCACACTTCTTCTTTAGCAGCGCATCCCACTTACCGTTGTGCATGCTTGGGAAAGCAGACGCACGAACAAACACGTTGCCAGCCAACGGGTGTTCATCGACAATCAAGTTAGCGAGTGCGCGAGCAGTGGGGTCAGCAACGCCAATGGTGTCGGCAGCTTCCTTCAAAAGTCCTTCAAGGGGATAACCACAAGCCGAACGACGCATCGCTCGCATCATAGCAGCCTTAATGGTGTCTGTACCTGGCAGTCCTGAAACTTGCCCTGGGTCTCGAACCTCAGCTTGGTAGCGTTCGATTTCCTTGTTCTTATTCGGGATCAGCTCAAGCCCGTTGGTGCGCGTGTCCATCCAAGCCTCTTGTAGAGCAGCTTGGGATTTATCCACGGGGTTCACGGGCAGGCGGTCCTCATCTTGACCAAGCGTAGGATCAAGCCAATCAAGATCAGCAAGCGCGGATTTCTTACCGAGCTGCTCGTTCTCACCTGCATCCATGACCTGACCAGACTTGAGGACTCCCCACGGATCAGCCATGTGCTTATGAAGCGGTCCTGTGCGGACACCCACTTCAACGGCTGGACCCTTGTAGTTATTAGGAGCTTCGGCATCTTTCTCATCGACAGGCTCTTCGCTCATGATGCCCTCTGGCAACTCAGCCAGCCCGTAAGCCTCTGGCAATGCCGCACCGTCTTCAACGCCAGCACCATAGTCAGTGTCAAAATCAAAGCCATCCAACCCATAGTTAAAGCCTGTAGTTGGAACAAACCCACCATCAGGGAGATGGGACTCACTTTGCTTCGCGGTCTTCTTCTTGCTCATTTCGCACTCCCGTTGGCTCGGTCGAGGATTCTTGAAACGGAAGCGGTCTTGCTTCGAGCCTGCTTTCCAAACTGTTCCTCTTCGGATTCTTCAGCGACAGCTTCGGGGTCGTCCCGAATGTCCTCCACATCATCCATGATGTCTTTCACGTCGTCTCGTTGACGGTCCACAGTCGGGTTGTCCATCGCCCAATGCGGCGCATTGATCTCGTCGTACAAGGTGTCCGTCAATGCAGACAAAGCCTCGGAACAGTTCATAAACTGCCGACGCATCGCTTGGATCTCTTGGATGTAGCCCTTGCCGCCGAGGTTTCCATCAGGCGAAATAATAGCCGACTTGATCTTAGCAAACTCATGGTACGCGCTTTGAGTGTGTCCCAAAGCCATCAACGAAGAACGGAGGCAACGGGCAAGGGGCTTTAACTTTGCAGGTTTGAACTCAAAAGAGACGTTCATCTTCCGTTCGGAAGGGCCTGTATCTGCATAAGCCCAATTCTTCTCATCCCCGCCGCGATCTTTGATGAAACGGACTTCACCAGCCGTCTTAGACATTGGCGCAGCGGTGTTTCGCAGGTGTCGCTTTGCAACCCTACTCGCCATTTTATTGCGCTTATCAGCCATGTGGCAAACCTCCATCGTCTACAGTCGTGACTTGATAGAGACTTTACCGCCTGAACGCTTATGCCTTTAGGGGATCGTCTGATTCTTCAAATAATCGGTTGATGACCCACGAATCGCCGTCTTGAGTGAACGCCCACATGTCATCAGTAGACTTGTGGATCAACTCGCCTGATTTTTCGGAGCCTCCGATAACAACGAAGAAATCGCTCAAGTCGCCAAGGCTTGCCACGCGCATTTGATCCACTCGTAGATGTTGTTTGCTCACGCCCACAACTTCTCTGTCTCCATCCCAACGAACGAAAACCATATCCTCATGGCTGGTTTTGTGTCCCAAGGACGTGTGAACACCGACAACAGTACCCAATGCACCTTCTTCGGGAGGGTCTGTGTAAGTCAAAACCGAACCGATATTGGCGATGAAAGATACTCGCGTACCTTCAGGGACGGGGAGGGGGATCGAAGCAGCTTCGCGCCCCTTGTCTGTAAGTGCCTGCAACGAAGTCGTGCGAGTATCGGCGATCTTGTTCTCAGAAAGGTGGTTGTCAATCGCATCGTTTACGCGAGGGACATAGCCCCCAATCATATCGTCCCAAAAATCACTCATGTCTAACTCCTTAGAAGATGCCAACGAAGGCGTCCTGACCGCCCTTGGTCAAGTTGAATACGGAAACCGTTGACGGTCTTGGTGTGGACGCTCGCGACTGTTGAGGTCGGGGCAATCTCCACACAGATAGTGTAGTTCGTGTCTGTTTGAGCCACGTCAAAGATAATGTCCAAGTTTGCTTGATTGTCGAGAATCGCCTCACCGCTCAAATTAGACACGGAAACCGAACCATCCCCGCTCAACTCACCGTGCTTTGTGGCATTGAGTGTGCAAACTGAAGATTCATTCAGTGTAAGATTTCCAACCACGGAACAGTTGATCTCAGTTGAACGGTCGCCATTGACCGTCACGTTGCCCATACTTGGACACCCTGAAATAAGAAGCTCACTCTCACCGCTCAAGCTGGCAAGCACATTGCCAACATCACCACATTCTTGGATTGAATAAGAAGATGAGGCAGTTGCAGAGAGCGCGGCTGCATCTGAATGTGACACGCTCACGTCCGAAAGTTGTCGGATTCCTTTAAGCAACACACTCGCGCATTGAGCAAGCTCCACATAAGTCGTTGCCTGCGCACTCCAATCGCCTCCGACACCGATGATTTTTCCAACAGTCGATGCGCGAAGTGAGCGAGAGCCGATGCCTGATGGTTGCAGCTCTAAGTCTTTTAGAAGGATTCCGTTTTCGCCAATCGTTGATCCCGCCCCACCTGTAATACGAACACAAGAAGAACCAGCTTCAGAAGAAACGACCCTAAAGCCTTCCATCGAAAACCCTTTTGGACGGGTAGACACCGCTGCCGAAAGAGTGATTGCATCACCCGTGGCGGCTGAAATGGTCGGCATTCCAACACCAACTAAACTAATACCATCTTTCTCGACGATGACGTTCTCAGCGTAAATACCAGCACCCACCAATACGGTGTGCGGGTTCGTTGCACTGGCATTCGCAGGGATCGCGTCAACCGCATCTTGAATGCTTGAATACTGTGAATCTGACCCGACGGTCAGAATTGAAGCGTTGGCAGTAAGCCCCGCCACACGACTAAGCGAGATCGCCGTCGTAACTTTGGCATCGACAAACTGTAGGTCGCCACTATCTCCGCGAGAAATCGTGAGGGTGTCTCCACTCTCAGGTTCAATCTGAATAGCGTCGAGCTTCATTGGTGACTGAGCCATTACCTGTACCTCTTGAGCTTCATAGCGACGTTGTGGGCGTCGGAACCCGGCTTGGCGAGACCTTGCATCACCTTCATCGTCTGGTCATAGAGAGGCTGCTGCTTATCTGGAATAGCCTCGAAGGTGTCCCACATGCCCTTTAGGTGAATAGCAGCGTTGTAGGCGAATCCGACCGCCTTATCTAAATCTGCGGAAGCTCTCTGGAAGTCTGAAAGGGTATAGACCTTCTTGGCTTCCTTCTCGATACCGAACCATGTGCGCTCTAAATCAGTCACGGCAACCCCCTACACCATCACGTCGTAGCCGACATCGCCCGTATAGGTCGTGCCAAGCTCGACAGTAAAACCAGCCACCGTTTTGCTGACTACTCGCATCGGAATGAAATCTCCGATGGCGAGATGGACTCGATAGCTGTCTGAGTTCAAAGCGGTCTCGAAGACCACTTCTTTGGAAGCCTCGCTATCAAACGAAAGCGTCCCTGATACGGATGAAGATGCCATCATGTCCTCCAACTGAGCCATAGCGGTTGCAATATCGTCAGTTACTTCTTGCGGAAGCTCGACGAAAGCATCATCCAACGACCCTGTGGGGGAAACGATGTTTCTTACAGAGATGACCCCTGACAAGTCTTGAACGACCGTAAATGAAAACTGTTCGCCCAATGAAGTGAGCGAGGTATACGTGGATTCTGTCTTGTAGCGTGTAAGTGCCATTACCAAATCCCCGTCGAAAGGAAACCTCTCTTGGTCAACCAAGCATCGAGCTTCAACAGCTCTGAATGATTTGTGGACCAAATGGTGACGGCACCCGCCGAAGCCTCAGATCCAATCCCAAGATCAGAGATGGTTTGGATGCCTCCGATTCTCGCCTTGCCATCACGAAAAGACCGAAGCAGGTTTACGATGTTGCGGATAGGTTTCGACGTACCCGACTCGTAAACTGTCAGTCTGTATTCGGGCGCACTTGCGTTCTTGAGCCAGCGTTCAGCCACCCCCTTCGCCATTACGACCCTTTTTTTGCAAGGTTTCTTATCAGTCATCTCTTTATTGCGCCTCCACTCGGCTGCATACCTTTGTATGCCAATAGAGAGCGAACCGAATTGGGTTCAATCAACGCACAAGATGACAGGTTCTTCTTTTGGAAGTCTGCGAATCTCACGCAAGATCGAAAGATTTTGTGAGATGACTCTAAAAAGAGACGCGTAAGTCTCCATCGTAGGGACAGTCCCCATACGATCAATCGTTCGGATAAAGCGGTGACGGACAAACCCTTGGGAGACGCCGAGCTTCTTTGCGACCGTACTTTGGCATTTAGTGTCATACATGCCGACCATGACTTCAACGTCGATGGGGTCGGTCAGAAATCCGCGAAGGTCGCGCCTGAGTTTCTTGGTTTCTATATCTGGAAGCTCCAACAGAAACCTTATTCTGGCAGTTGCTCGTTGCAATCGGTAACAAACGGTTGGCTGACTGACTCCAAATATGTGGGCAATGTCCGTCTGTTTCTTATGTTTGAAAAAATACAGTTCTACAAAGTCAGCCTCGCGGGGGGGCAACTTATTCAATACTGAGCGAATGTCTTCGATCTGAAGCAGATCATCTTCGGTGGGTTCCGTAAAGATCGAATCCATATACGCCAACGAGTCCTCGGTTGAGAACCGCGTTTCCAAATCGCTGGGATCAATCATTCTCCAATGCCATGACAAAGTATGTTCTCCTTCCAACACTCCGCAGAGTATCGGCTCTCAGGTCAATCCAACACTTCCAAGAAAACCTGCGGTATCTTGGTCACGATAGCCAGTGAACGCATCTCGATCTTCAGAATCGCGTAATCATCATCAAGATCAAGCACTGTGCCATCCATCCCCCTATAGGGACCGTCTGATATATTGACCATCGAGCCAGGAGTCACATCACCCATCACCATCTTCCGAAGTTTGTCGCGCATCTTGGCGATCTCGGAATCAGACAACGTATGGGGCGTCTTCATGCCAGAGGGGGAAGTGCTGGACATTACGCGTCGAACGTCCTGATGCCCTTCCATCTTTAAGTATTTTGTATCTGGTAAACCACTTTCGATGAAAGCATATCCTTCCATCAAGTGCAAAGTGACAGTCCGACCAGCTTTCTTATAAGTCATGCTTGGGATAAAAACGCCGTGAGATACTTCAAGGGTCATTGCTTTACGAAGCACACCCTCAAAAACGCCGTCGGCTACTTTCTGCTCACCCTGTCGAGTCAGTTCAAGTATCACCCACGTTTTCTGATCTCTTTTGTCTGGCATTTAATCCCCCCAACTCACCCAAGTAGCGGGAGAAAATTTCAGCGAAGTCTTTGACAGCCAACTCGCCGTTGGCTTTTTTACTCGTCTTTTTCCGCTTAGTCTTTGCACCGTTTTCCCCAACGCGATCAGGATTTACACCCCTCGGATCTAAAAACGTGCCATCCACTACTGAAGGGGCTGCTTGAAAAACCATTGGGTTCCCTACTGTACCCACGACAGAACCATTGCTTTTAGATACTGGAACTTTTTTAGGTTCAGAAACCACATTCACAACCTGTGTTGGTTGGAGAACGCAGGCAGACGCCACCTCGCAGAGAAATGCGGAAGGTAAAGCTCTGGCGGGTTTCGATGCAAAAAGGGAACCGATACGAACGAGATCGTCGCCAAAACCTTTCAGTTCTTCAACCACGTCCTTTTGCCACCAGCTTGGAGACTTGCTCACACCCAAGCTGGAAGAATAAAGTCGGAGTGAATAATCCGCGATCTTTTCATATAGAATGGAAGGAGAGCTTTGAAGCAAAAGCCCCTCGGCTATCTCCATCGCATTTTTCGAGTCCCTAAGACTCATTGAACCGATGAGCTTCAATACAGACAGTGAGGTATTCAGTTGCAAATAAGAGTAGACGTTTTCTTCTGTCACACCCCCAAGCATCGACACCCCCTCAACAGTTTTTAGGGCGTCTCGAATATGGCACTCACAATGCTCTGCGATCAGATTCAGTGCTTCACGCGTGTAGTTGAAACCTTCTTCCTGACAGACGTACTCAAGGCGTTCTGCAATCTGATCGACAGAAGCGTGTCGAATCATGAAGGGGGGCGCACAACGACTCACCACCGTTGTGCGCATCTTATCAGGCTCAGTGGTGGCGAAGATACAAACCAACAGCTTGTCTTCGGTTCCTGGTAGGCTGTCCTCCATCGGCTTCAACAGAGCGTCGAGAGCGTCCCGCGATAGCTGATGCGCTTCGTCGAAAAGGTAGATGCGCCGCTTCCCCGAAAAGGACGAGTATTGTAGCTGTTCGACAATCTTACGAATGTTGTCTTTGCCTGAGTTCGTTGCAGCATCAACTTCAACGAAGTCTGCCGAAGAGCCATTTTCCAATATCTCAACGCAAGACGCACAAGTACCACAGGCTTCACCCTCAATAGGGCTGTCGCACAACAGCGACCTTGCCAGAATCCTCCCAAGGGTTGTCTTCCCCGAACCGAACGGACCTGCAAACAGATACGACTGTCGCAGTCCCGCCCCCGAACGGACAAACTCGCGCAAGATGCTAATGGTCGCGTCTTGCCCTAAGACTTCCGAGAAGTTCGTTGGTCTGTATTTAGTGTCGAGTGCCATGCCTGTCCTACTGAAACAGACGCCGATTAGACGCCCCTACGCGTCGCCAACCGACGAGAATACCTCAGTGAACTGTTGCAACTCTGCTTCCGACGCATCTGTCGGGCGAGGGCGCCAGTCTCCGTTTCGATCCAATTCGTCCCAATAAAAAGACACGTCAGGCGGTGCGATGAAGCACTTCATCTCACCCGTGTTGGCGTTTTCCTCAACCCGACAAGCGCAAAGCAAGTGGTCAATCAAGCCTGTTTTCTGCTTGGTGTTCAAACCACCCCACTCATCGAAAGCGACCTCAAGGATGAACTTGTAGTCCGTGTCGCCAAGGACGCCGACAAGGGCAGGGGCTTTCTTTGCATTGCCGAGAATGACCTTCCCACCACGCTTACTCGCCTTTTCTCGAAAGATGAATGCGATCTCATCCTCAACCAAAACCAAGTCTGGATGGTTGCCCATCAAACTTTGCGCGATTGCGGGAATCCCCGAATCCTCACCTGCGACCCAATACTCAGTAGCCATGATTTCTCCTTTTAATATCGACCGAAGTTGGTCATCAAACCGTGATCCCCTGAAGATGACCAAACATCGCCAGGGTCTTTCCCCAAGTACAAACAACGCTCAACGTCTTCTACGCCTGCGCTCTTGAGGTTTTGAATCGCACCATAGTACCGACGACCGCTATCAACATCCGTCCAGCCCACAGTGCCTTTCTTGCCTGCCTCGTCATTGTCGTATGCGATCAAGACGCCACCCCTACACAAACGAGACAAAAAGCGTGTCTGAGCGCGGGTCATCGCAGCTCTTTGGGTGGCAAAAACAGCATCGCCATAGGACGCAACTCTATCTATTGCGGCGAGATCAAACAGCCCCTCAACGACCCACGCACGACCGCCTTCCCACAACCTTTTCGGGGCGTTCGTTCGATGTAGCCAAACAGGAACCCACTTCGCTTTTGGAAGGCGGTAACCAGTAATGCGTTTGGTATTCACCTCTCTGGTATCCAGACCAATGATTGATCCCCGTGGACAGCGTAAAGGGATAGCCAAGTTGCCTTTTAATGCTTGACCCCGACCGCCGTATTTCTTGCAAAATGAAGGGTCTGGGGCGTTCACACTTGGTGGAACCCAAATACCAAGACTCAAATCATCCCACAGGTCACGGGTGACACCGCGACTCAACAGGTAGGACGCCATCTCATCGTCGAGTGGTTGTATTCCTGACTGTAGCCATTCTTCCATCAAGAAGACCTCAACACAGCGATGCCTCGGCTTGGATTATGGACAATCGCCATATATCCCTTGCCTACTGTAAACAGCATCCCCACAAAGTCTCTGTCTTTCGGAACCACCACAGCGAAACCACTCCCGTCTAACCACTTACATTCCACTACTGAAAGACCAGTGACAAAGGGCAGACCTTCGGAGCCAACCAGCACCTCATAGTCTTCAATGCCGTAGAAGCTCAGGTGTTCTGTTGCTTTCTTCAAGCCGATCTCACTGAGATCGTGGACATTTCCCCAATCGTTCGTCGAGCCGACCAGCGCAACTTCTTCAGTGATGGCACGATTGATGGTGTCGCGATCTGATGTTCGTACGCCAGCCTTTACCTTTCCGCTCGCTGAAGTCGGGATCCAAATGAGTTTAGAACGACCAGCCGCCGTTACCAAATAAGGCGATGTGGCAGGATTGACAGGCACCTCCAACATCAATGGTGTCTTGCCTTTGGTTGGCAATGCCGATCTTTTTAGCAATTCAGTCACGAAACCTCCGAAGCAGCTCGATATAGTAGGGGTGCCTCTCGTCTTGAGTCAGCAAGTCTTCAAGCTGCGGAAATGTCTGCATCGGACTTGTCGAGGGCTTCAGTTTTTCGGGAGTTGGTTCAATGTCTTCCCCTTCGGGAACAAACGTACTGTTGTCTGGCATCTCGTTTAATACCCACAGCAACGCTGCCATATCAGGGAAATGATAGGCGATCTCACCATAAGAAGCGGTGGCAAGGAACTCATCAAACTCATCACGGATTTCTTCAACTGTTCGGTTCGCTTCAAACACGGGGCAACTACCTGCCCGAGCTTTGCCACCGAACTTGTCGTCGCAAACACCATCGGGTGCCTGACCTTCGAGAACTTTATAGGTACAGATGCCAATGCAAGGCTCTTTCGGCTTTGCCCCATCCCCGATGGTCACATTGTAAACGCAGTTACTTGGACGCCGAGACAATCCTGTACGAGTCAGCTTCTTTAGGTGTCGAAATCGAACTTGAGCCAACTTCTTCTTGATTTCCTTACGGCTTCGCATGGCACTACTCTACCCCTCAGCCGCCGCGCAATAGGGTAGCGCAACACGGACATTTGATTTCGTCGCCAGTCTTCAACCGCTCTACCATACGTTCTTGAACCGCTCTGAGCGTAACACCCACACTCTTGCCGACTAATGGGATTTGAGATGGCTTCACAAGATTCTTGGGTGCTGATTTAAGCCTTTCTCGTTCAACTTCCTTGGCTTGTGCGATGAGTGACACCTCGTTGCCAGGGTCCACCGCACACCACTTCACCGCCTTTTTACCGCTTCGCGTGATCCCCCGATTTCCCGAATCCTTGACCAACCCCATCTTTACAAGTTCACCGCGTCGCGCCGAGTACGTCCCGTGATTCATGTCCAAGACAACTTCGGCAGCATCGTCAATGATGCCCGTCTCGCCTGACTTAATGATGTTGTCATACACACGCTTTTGTAAGGAGTGCATGATCTCAGAAATCTCGATGGCGGCTTGTTTAGATGTTTCCGACCCCTTCACATAGGGTGCTGTGTTGTTTGGGAGCATTACCCACCTACCAAATCAAACTTCGCTCCCTTTGGTGTGCGACGGATTCGATAGGCTCTGTGAGACGCTTCAACCAATGCGGGGTTGTGAGTAACTAACAGAATATCCACACCCATCCGCTCGCACAGTAGGCGTAAGAACTTGCCCATCGCGTCCACATAGTTGGCGTCGAACGCAGGCAGCGACTCATCCAGCAAAAGAACGGGGCGCAAGCCACGGCGCATCACCACAATCAAGCGCAGCAAGACGGATTGAACTGTCGTGACGGCACCACCGAAGGCGTCGATAGTAGACCCCTCCGAAATCGTGCCGTCTGCTTGCTTTTGTGTGGTGATGAGATCAACCGACACCTTGCCTCGACTTACGCCGACCTCAGACCGAACTGAGATTTGCTGGTCGGCAAACACCGCGCTCAACCCCTCTGTAAGCAAGGACTCCACAGCTTGTACACCTGCGTTGACCTCTGCATCAATCAGTTGCCGAAAAAGCTCGGCAACCAACTGACACAGGTGTTCTTCATCGTTCAACCCTTGGATGACGTTCTGACAGTCTTCGACGCGGCGCGTCACTTCGTCACGCCTTCCGACGACCCTATCCAAACGGCTTCGCAACGACGTTGCGCTATGGGTTACCTGCTCATTCATGCAGATACTTCTACCGTCGTTGTGTCCTTATTGGTCACGCCTGCCGTCACGTTGGTATTCACGCTGGTTGTCTTTTGACGGGCGAACATCCAAGTGATCGCCGTCGCAAACTT
>MDTG01031104.1_pt1 | contig 17689 bp, 16 predicted proteins | sample 811421 | NCBI WGS metagenome assembly MDTG01 (sample SAMN05326645, study PRJNA326480) | marine metagenome | isolation source: seawater | place: Pacific Ocean: South East | collected 2011 | reverse complement strand
AGTTGTAGGTAAGTTGTAAAGATGACTGTAAGTATGTGCCATAAGTTCGTTAGATTTTTTGCTTGCCGCGTATAAGCTTAATGGATGATTTACATTATCATTAACAGAAAAAGGCATTTTGGTATTTGCACCATAAACACTAGAAGTGCTTGCATAAACCAAATGTTTTATAGAATAATTTCTACAACCCTCCAAAATATGGGCGAAACCAACAATATTACTATTTATATATGCTAATGGATTTTCAATAGAGTAACGAACTCCTGCTTGCGCCGCAAGATTTACCACCTGTTTGGGTTTATAAGTAGAAAATGATTTTTCAATGGCTTTTTGATCGTTTAAGTCAATACGTAAATGTACATAATTTGGATGATCTAGATATCGTTTAAGTCGTAATTCTTTTATTAAGGGATCATAGTAATTATTATGATTATCTATTCCAATAATTTTATCTCCGCGTTCCAACAAACGTAAACATAAGGCAGATCCAATGAACCCGGCTGATCCTGTAACTAAAATACTCATTAAACTATCTATAATCTATTTAAAAAAAAAAACTATGATTCATTTAAAGATTATCTTTAAAAGTCTTGATAGCTTTCCGCTGAAATGGTTTAAATGTTTAAAAATCTTATAAAAATTAAATTATGAAAATTTTACACATAATTACTTCTTTGTTAGACGGGGGTGCTGAAGGAGTTTTATATAGACTTTGTTACCATGATAAAACAAATGAACATCTTGTAATATCACTTAGAGGACGAGGTAAGTATGGGAGACTTTTATCAAAAAATGGTATTAAGATTTACACTCTTAATATGAAGCCTGGAAAATTGTCTGTTTTTTCTTTGTATAAATTAATAAAGATTATAAAAAATGAAAAACCAAATATTGTTCAAACATGGTTATATCATGCAGATTTTTTTGGAGGTATTGCTGCAAAGTTAGCTGGTGTGAATAATCTAATATGGAATATACGTCATTCAGATTTTAGTAAAAACCATACAAAAATAAGTTTATTAATACTTATTAGAATTTTAGCTAAACTTTCATATTTTTTACCAAAAAAAATAATTTTCTGTTCAAAAAATTCAATGAAATTACATTCAAAAATTGGTTATCCAAAATACAAAATGAAATATGTGCCAAACGGCTATGATATACAAAAATTTAAGCCTAGCCTTAAAAAGACGTCTATATATAGACAGAAAGATAAAATGAATAATAAAATTACTTTGCTAGGTAATGTTGCACGTTTTCATCCACAAAAAGATCATTATAATTTATTGCATGCTCTTAGTATTCTTAAAAAAAATAAAATTTTTTTTAAATGTATTCTTGTAGGTTTTAATATTAATAAAAAAAATAAAATATTATCAAAATTGATCAAAGAGCTTGATTTAGATAATGAGATAATACTTTTGGGGTCTCAAAAAAATATCAATAAAATTATGAAGAAAATAGATATACATATCTTATCTAGCTCCTATGGTGAAGCATTTCCAAATGTTGTTGCTGAAGCGATGGCTTCTGGAACTCCTTGTGTTGTAACTGATGTTGGAGACTCATCAATAATTGTTGGTAAAACTGGATGGATAGTAAAATGTCGTGATTCAAAGCTATTGGCTTACAATATAATTAAAGCTATAAAAAAATCTAAATCAAAAGATTGGATCTATCAATGTCAAGCTGCAAGAAACAGGATTGTAAGTAAATTTACTATTAAGAAAATGATTGGGTGTTATAAAAAAGTTTGGCAACAAACTTCAAAAAATTAGAAATAAAATTATTACTTAACTTTTGTAAAAATCATAATTTTTATAATACTTAATATTACAGATAATATTACCAAATATGGATTAGCTAAGTACAAAATTGAATAAACGATCAATAAATTAAATAAATTATAGATAATTGAGATTGCTAAGACTTTATAGTTATTAGATTGTTTTTTTACAATTGGAAATTGAAAAAAATAACTAAAGTTTCTATTAAAAACACTTTTGCCTAAAGAAATTTTTTTTAAAATTGTTAATGAACAATCTAATATTGGATAACTATACAAAGCAATAGATAAGTACCAATATTTACTTGATATTAATTCTAGTAAACAAAAACCAATAATATATCCAACTAAAATACTACCTGTATCACCCATATATAATTTTGCTTTAGGTTTATTAAAATAGATAAAACTTAATAAAATTGGTAATAAAACTATAGCTATATTGTATGAAAAAAAAATATTTACAAAAAATTGGTTTATAATGATTATGCCAAATAAAAATGAAATTGCATTTACAGCTAGATATCCATCTGAACCATCAATAAAATTTGTAATATTAACAATATAGATCCAAAAAATTAAATATAAAAATATTATTAATTTTAGTGGAATGTCAAAATAATACAAATTAATTAAAGAAAGCGAGAAATAAATAATTATAATTTGCGCAACTAATCTAAAGCTTGGATCTAAGGGTTTTAAATCATCGACGAATGAAATTATAGTTAATAAAATAATAGATATCAAAAATACATAATATCTATTTGGTAAAAACTCTGAAAAACTTTGATCAAAGAAATAGTAACTGTAATTTATTATTAAAATAATTGAAAAAATTACTCCAGAAGCGGTCTTTGTTTTATTTTTGCTACCAAAGCCTAAAGGATTACGATCTAACAATAAAGAATGGTTTATCTTTGTTAGATAAATATTGAGCAAAATTAATGTAATTATGAAATTACAAATAAATTGAATAACCATAAATTTAATTAATATTTTTATTTACTAAATTCGAAACAAAATTTTCAGTTTCCAAATTAAATTCGTCAGAAAAATTATTAAAAAAGTCAATAATTTTTAATTCATTTCTTTCTTCAATCAAAAGTTTTAATTGATCTAATTGTTTTTCTAACTCATCTAATTCAACCACTGCATCTCTAACTTTTAAAATTTTTGGATGTTCAGTAGATATTGGGTTATTTCCAATTAACAAATCCTCATGTAATTTTTCTCCTGGAAGAAGCCCTTTAATTACAATCTCTATATCACCAGAAGGGTTGGGCTTATCTTTTAATCTAAAACCAGACAAATTTATCAACTTGGTAGCAAGATCTAAAATTTTTATTGGTTGTCCCATATCGAGCACAAAAATTTCGTCATTCTTAATCATTCCAGATGCTTGGATTACTAGAGATGAGGCTTCGGGAATAGTCATGAAATATCTTGTTACATTCAAATCACTTAAAGTTACTGGGCCTCCATTTCTAATTTGTTTTTTAAAAATTGGTATTACTGAACCAGAAGAGTCCAAAACATTTCCAAATCGCACAATTGTTAAATCAATTATTTTCTTATTATAATTATTAGATTTGTTAACTGCTTGAATATACATCTCAGATAGACGTTTTGAAGCTCCCATAATATTCTTTGGATTTACTGCTTTATCTGTAGAAATAAATACAAAATTAGAAACTTTATTGGAAATCGAACTTTTTAAAATTTTTATTGTTCCAAAAACATTGTTTTTAATTCCTTCAATAATATTCTGATTTACCAATGAAACATGCTTGTACGCTGCTGAATGAAATATCGTATCTGGTTTCCAATTTTTAATTGTTTGATCTATTAAATCTTGATCATTTACAGATCCTAATAAACTTACAATTTGAGTCTTTTGTAATTGAGGGTTATTTTTTTTAATTCCTTCTAAGTCAGTAACTATTTTGTAAAGAGCAAATTCATTGTTTTCCAATAATATTAATTTCTTTGGAATTAATTTAATTATTTGTCTACTTAACTCTGATCCAATTGATCCACCACTGCCTGAAATTAATACTATTTTGTTAAAAGTATTCTTTATCATTAAGTCTTTATTTGGCTCCACCTCTTCTCTACCCAAAAGATCTTGTACATTAGGTTCTTGAATATCAGTTGCCTGAACTGTGCCCCCTGCTAAATCTGACAACGTTGGAAGTGTTTTTACAGACACAGAATAACTTGAAATTTTTTTAAAAATTTTATTTCTCTCATTTCTGGTCAGAGATGGTATTGCTAATAAAACTTGATCAATATTTTTATTTTTAATTAATTCTTTAAGATCTTTAGTATTATATATTTTTTTTCCATTTAAATATCTTCCATTTAATTGAACATCATCATCTATAAAGCCTTCAAAATTATAATTTTGTTTATCTAAAGAATTCATTAATTGAATTCCTGCACTTCCTGCACCATAAATTAATGCCGCATTTTTTTTTACAGCATAATCTATTTGCTGATGGTTTAGAGCATAAGAAAAAATTGATCTTATAATATATAAAGATAGAAAATATAAAATTGGCTGTATAAAACCAACTGTACGAGGAACATTTTCAATAGAAAATATCGTGATTATTGTAAGGACAAATATAGAATATATTACTATTGCTAAGAAAAGTTTTGAAATATTATATTTATCAAAATATCTTAAAACATCTTTATAGACACCTAAATTCCAAAATACTAATATTGAGATAATTGTTAATATAAACATTGGAACGAACATCCACTCAACAGGTGTAAAGAAATTACCTAGTCGCAAATAATATGAAAACCAAAAACTTAGGCAACATAAACAAGAGTCAATCAAAATCATTGAAAGAATTTTGATGTTTCTTGGCAAGTTTAGAATATTTGTTAAATTTAAACCTTTAAATTCCATTGTTAAATTTAAATTATAGACTAGAGAAAAAAAAGCTATCATTTTTTTAACTCTAATCTCTTGATATTATTAAATCATTATTCAAATATAAGTGGGATCAATAATGATGCTCCATAGTTACTGAGATGATCATCATCGTAATATAATGATTTTCCGTTATGTATTGTTTCGCAATATCCATTGGTTACCTCATCACAAAAAACACTACTTGGGTAAACACGAATAATTTCTTTTGGATGAGATACTAAATCTAATGCTGAGTAGGCATATTTATTGCGTTGTACAAAAAAATCATAGGGAATTTGTAATGTAAATTTTTTTTCACCTAGTATTCTACGCTTGACTGTAAAATTTGGAACATCTTCCCCAGCTTCAGGTACAGGATAAATAATAATTAATTTTGTATCAGAACTAACAAGATTTTCTAATTTTTTAGCAATAAATTCACCTCTTTTTTTTAAAATTTTTTCGTCTTCAATCTTAGAAGTTATTTCTGCAAAATTACCATAACCAATACCAGATAATCTTGTTACCCATCTAAACGACACAACAACTGTATCAATATTTTTATTATTCTTTATAAACTTCGATATTTTTTCAAAACACTTATTATCTTTAAAATCTATTGTATTAGATATAAAATCACCAGGACCGCAATTTTTAAATGAAAAATTATATGCTGTTAAATTTTCCTCAATAAGTCTACTATGAAAACTTTCTACTAAATGATCAGCATGAGAGTCTCCCATTAAAACAATGGTTGAATTAGAAATATCTTTTACTCCTAACAAACATGATTTATCAATTTTATTTGAATTATCCATATAATTACAAACAAATGAATTTGAGTTCTTGTCAAAAGCACCTTCTGAAATCACCTGAGTTTCCAGATCCAATCTATCTGGAAAGCCCAATTTATAATGGCCCAATAAACCCAACATAGATAAAAGAGAAATTATTAAGAAAGAATAAATTATTATATTTTTTTGAGTAAATCTCATTTTGTCTCTAAATGGGCGTTCAATATATTGCCATGAAAAAAAAGAGATAAAGAAGATAAGAACCATGGCACTAAAATTTTGTAAATAAGTGGGTTTTGTGAATATTAAGTGTTTCAAAAATGAGAATATCGGTTGATGCCAAAGATAAAGTGAGTAACTGATTAATCCTATACCAACCATCATTCTATATCTTAAAATTTTAGCGACTAAAGTCGTGCCATTAGCAAAAACTATAATAGCCATTGTCCCTAACACTGGCATTAAAGTATAATAGCTAGGAAATATAGTTGACCTATCAAAAACAAAGATTGAAAAAAAAATTGCTAATAAACCTATGGTTGCTAGAAAGTTATTACTTGGCAATTCTTTCTTATTAAGAAAAATAGCAACTATACTACCAGCTAATAATTCCCAAGCACGTGAAGGTAATAATAAAAAATTTGCATTAGGATGAATAAAGCCTGAAAGACAAAACAAAAAACTAATAGCTAACAATACAATGAATAAGCATAATGTAAAAATACGACCAAATCGCCAAAAAAGCATCAAAAGCAATGGAAAGAGAAGATAATATTGTTCTTCCACAGCTAAACTCCAAGTATGCAAAAATGGTTTTAATTCTGCTATCCTGGCAAAATAACCAGACTTCATACTTAATAAGAAATTAGAAGCAAATAGTGAGGTTGCAGTAGTTGTTTGAAATAGATCTCTATAAAAATATGGAGTTAAAATAAACCACCCTATAATAAGATTTATAATAATCATAAAATATAGAGCTGGCAATATTCTTCGAGAACGTCTCTCATAAAAACTAACAAGACTAAAACGATTATTATTTAAATCTTCAACTAGAATCGTAGTTATTAGATAGCCACTAATTACAAAAAAAATATCAACACCGACATAGCCTCCACTGAACAACTCAAATCCTGCATGGAATAAAATCACTGGAATTACAGCGATAGCTCTCAATCCATCAATTTCAGCTCGATATTTCAATATTGTATTTGTTAATTCAATCTGAACTGATTATTACACCATAATCTCAATTTAAAAAAATACTATTTTTTTTGAGCCATACCAACTAAGAGACTATTCATACCAATCAACTGTTGTAACCTGAATAAAATAATTATTTTGAAAGGTAACTTTTCAACTAACTGACCGTATGTTCTATCTAAATTAATTTTTGAAAAAGTTTGAATATTATAAAAATCATTTTTTAAAAATAATTTTTTTAGAGAGTTTGAAGAATATGCTCTCATATGATACGGTGGTCTTATTGCTCCATAATATTTATTATTTTTAAATACTTTCCTTAAACAAGAAATTAATGATCTATCATTGGGAACGTCTATATGCAAAATACCATCTTTTTTAAGAACTTTGTTACATTTTTTAAAGAAAATATTTGGTTCATCAATATGCTCGACAACTTGACTGGCAAATAATATGTCAAACTTTTTTTCAAAATTAGTTTTCAAAAAGTCCCCATAAACAACATTTCTGGACTTACTTTTTGCAAAATTATAAAAATTTATATCAAATTCAACTCCTGTATACTGTACTCCATTTAATAAAAACCCATCAGAAATTACAGCTGTACCGCAACCAACCTCAAGAATGTTTAAAGGTTTTCTTTTTAGAATTCCTTTATAGGCATTAATTCTATTTTTAACAATTTTGTTAACAAATAGATCTTTTCTTTTTTTATCTCCTAAAATTGATTGATCTATAAAAGATTTTTCAGATGGTGAAAACACCTCTTCTTTTTCTTTTTGATCTTTATCTATTTTAATGTAAGAAAATAAACATTTGTCGCAAATTAAAATTTTATGTTTGTTCCAGTTTTTAAAATTTAAAGACTCATTTTTGCAAATTAAACAGCTCTCATTAATCATTTATTTAGATAATTTTTTTTCAAGAAAACTAATTTTTTTTTTAAAATTTACTATTCTACTTACTCTTGAATTAGAAAAAATATTATTTTTTTCAAAAAAAGGTTCGATTGTCTTATTTTTAATACCTAAAATATTATATTTTGTAGTTGGTTCATCTATATTTTGAATATGTATTTCTAAATAAATTCTATTATTTTTAGTAAAGTTTTCTTTAGACTCATGCCACAATGCTGAATGCATAACTAATACGTCCCCTGCCTTAAGATCTGGACATAAATTTCTATAATTTTTAGTAATATTTTTTGAAATTTCACCTGCATCACCTAAATAACCAAATTTGTGAGTTGATGGATAAACAACCATTCCTCCGTTTAAATGATTATTATCAGTTAAGCATATAAATAATGAATATCTATCAAAACTTCCAATCTGATAACCTGTATCTTGATGACAAAATACTGCAGATGAGTTTTTATCATCTTTTTTCACAATTCTTATAAAGTCTGAGCCTACCCTACCTTTAAAAAAACCTTTACAAATTTTTTTTAGATTTTTATCTTTTAAAATCCTTTCAAATGATTTGATTCCCTCAATTTTAACTTCTACCGGGTGCTTTTTAGTTTTACTTAATTTTTTTTTTGTTAAAGAGTTTAAAAATCTTAAACGATATTTTTTTACTATATCCAAATAAAAAACATCTTTTACTACAAAAAATCCTAAATCTTTTAAAATTGTATGATTGATAGTTTTGGCCTCAAATTTTTTTTTATTTATTAAATTTTCAATCTTTGTTAAAAAACTATTTCTTGTCATTTATAAAAATCTATAAATATAATTTTTAATATATCTTTTTAAATTATATTTTGCTTTCTCTGTTTCAAAATAATATCTTATACAAATATTTAAAAAACCTAAAAACGATTGTTCATATCTTGCTTGTTTTGGCAAAATATCACATCTTATGGCAATCCTATTTGTATCTGCATCATTGGTTTTGTGTATTACATCTGCTCTCATAATTAATAGATCATATAAATTTAGCTTTGGAACAATTTTATTTTTTTCTAAATCTAAATTTAATTTCCATCCATCTTCATTATCAAGGTAATCATCTAACGCATACCAATTTCCAATTTTTGTGTTTTTTTTATATCTCAAATCAAACCAAGGCTTTGTATCTCTCTCTACTTTTCTAAATCTAACTGCACCTCTATATTTAATTTTTTGAAATGTTTTAAAATCTTTTTTTTTCAAAACATTATATGGAATTAATGCAACATTTGCATGATCTTTACTTGGTTTAAGAATTGGCAAATAACAAATTAAATAATTCTTATGATCCTTGTGAAAAAAGTATGTGTAGTGATCAATATGCCAATTTAATATACCACCTGGTAGAACTTTGGGATCTTTATAAATATTGAAAGGTTTGATTAATTTTGCTTTTTTGTTTTTTGCCTTTTTAATCTTAATGGAAAAATAACAAAATTTCTTATTACTTATTTCTAAATCTTTACTTGCAAGGTCTGAAGCTAAATTTGCTATTTTAATATTTATTTTTTCATAAAATTTCTTATCTATTCCATGTACTACTCCATCAACAAATTTTTCTTTTTTTTTTAAATATTTTAGAAAATTTTCATTTAAATCTTTTTTTTTTATAAAATTTTTAATTACATAAAAACCATTTGATTTTAGTTTATTTGAAATTAATTTTTCTTGTTTAATTACCATTAAGATTTAATAAATGTATTTCCACTATATACGCCTGGTTTTGTTATATTTTTTAATACAATTGATCCAGGTGAAATTATAACATTAGAACAAATTTTTAAATTATTAGAAATAAAACTTTGGCTTCCAACTATTACCTTTTTTCCAATCTTTACATTACCTGAAATAGATACATTTGTGCCTATATTACAAAAGTTTCCTATTTTAGAATTATGACCAATTACCGAACCTGTCAAAATTAGACAACCAACCCCAATTGAAACATCACTAGATAAAAGCACATAATGTTCAACAATACATCCCTTGCCTAACTTATTAGTATATATATTTGAATTAGATAAAATTAATGTTGAATACAGAAGATTTTTTTTTTTTTTTAAATAATTAAAAATTTTTTCTCTGAAAATTGGTTCGCCTAAAAAAATATTATAATTAACTTTATCTTTTAACTTTATAAATTTTTTTAAGTTTAATTTAAATTTATTATCAACAAATATTGAAGATTTGATAATTTTGTTACCTTTTAACATTTTAGAGAGTTGTTTTCCATAACCACCTGCTCCAATAAGATAAAATTTATTATAAAATTTTGTCATTTTGTTAAGGTAAACCCCCCATCAACTATAATTGTTTGACCAGTAATAAAAGAAGAATTTTTTGACAGTAGGAAGTTTATAACATCAGAAATTTCACTTACTTTTGCATATCTTTTTCCTAGAATATACTTAGATTTATCAATTTTTGTAAAATAATCGTCTTTATTTAGTTTTATATTTAACGGAGTGTTAACCATTCCAGGTGCAATTGAATTTACTCTTATAAATTTATTGCCTAGCTCACATGCCAAAGTTTCCACCATTCCTTTCAAACCAGCTTTAGAGATTGAATAAGCATAGTTAAAATTAAACGCCATCTTATGTCCACTAATTGATGAAATAACTACTATTGAAGCATGGTCATTTAACTTATCTTTTTTTACCAAAAAACTAATAAACTTTGATGTTTGAATTAAATTAATATTAATTATTTCATCAAATATTTTTTCATTAAAATCTCTAATTAAGTTATGCTTAGCTACACCAGCAGAAAGAACAATATGGTCAAGTTTTGGGATATTCTTAAAATTAAATGATTTAATTTTTTTTTTAAAATCAAAATTTATAAAATTTATTTTTGATTTTAGTTTTTTATTACCTATATGTTTATTTAATTTACTAAAATTCCTTCCAATTAAGAAAAAATTGTATTTTTTATTCAAATTTTTTTTAACAAAATCAAATCCAATTCCAGAAGTTGCCCCCGTGACAAGTACATTTTTCATAGCTTTATTATTTTAAATATTTTTGTTTTGCTTAAATTTACTACAACGGTTGATACTGATAAACCTACACCAAAGCCACACAATATTGAATTTCCCGGTAATTTTTTATTAGCAAAATTACTACAAATTGTGATCGGGACGGTTGCTGAACTTGTATTACCAAAATTTTTGAGTGATGTTGGAAAAATTATTTTATTATCACCTTGATTGATCTGTGTAGAAATATTGTCTTGTATCATCTTATTTGCCTGATGAAGAAAACAGTACTTAACATTTTTTATATTTTTCTTAATTTTTTTAAGAATTGGTGGAATTGTATTTATGGCAAAACTAAAAATATTTGGTCCATTTAATTTAATATTTATGTTCGATCTAACATTACTATTTTCATCTTTTATTTCTTCAAATTGAGATTTTGTAATTTTGTTTCTGCCTGATAATGAGTGTGAATTTACAATAATATCTTCAAAGCCTGATCCGTCAGAATAATAATTGCATAATATTTTGTTCAGTTTACTACCAGTATTTAATAATGCGGTAACACTTCCTCCATCACCAAAGAGTAAATTTGATACATTATCATTTTCATTTACAAGTTTTGTCGTAACATCACCAACTGCAAGTAATCCTTTTTTTAATTTTAAATTCTGCATTAGTGAGGTAATTGTAATCAAACCATGTGTATAACCTGAACAACCAAGGTTAATATCTAAAACAAAAGTTGATTTTTTAAGTTTTAACTTATCTTGCAAAATTCCAGATGTTGCGGGTGTTAAATAATCTGGAGTTTGTGAAACAAAAATTAAAATATCAATATCATTTGATTTCCATTTGAGTTTTTTTAAAATATGATTGGCTGATTTTAAAATGAGATCAGAAGTGCATATTCCTTCAGCTGCAACTGGTCTTCTTTCTATGCCAATAGCTTTAATAGCTCTTGATCTTTTGTTATTTTTGCTTTGAGTCCTATTTGAAAATATTTTTTTAGGTACACAGCATGATATACCTTCAATTTGAATACCATTAATAGTTTTGATCACTTTTTTTCAATTAAATTTATAATATCTAAAATTTTTTTACTTTTAGAAATTTGTAAACCATCAATACTTTTTTTAAAAATCATGTTACTCATATTTATAATTTGCAATATAATAATTGAGTCAAAGTGTTTCAAACCTGAAATATCATCTGAAGCTTTAAGATTTTTTTTTTCTAGAATTTTTGATAATTCATTTAAAATTTTTTTTGTATTTTTTGACATATTATTTCTTATATTCATTTTAAAGTATAAAAATACATTTATTTATCAATATTTATTTTATTAAAAAATATCTTTTAATCTAAATATTTTTTTTTGTTAGTGGCTTTTCTATTAAATAGTCTTCTTTCTTATTTAGCAAAAATATTTTTATAATTGTAAGCAAAAATATCTTGGCATCTAAAAATATGGATAAATTTTCACTATAATATTTATCAAAATTAAGTTGAACTTTCCATTTACCTTTTTTATTATCTTTATTTCTTTGGATTTGAGCCAAACCAGTAATTCCTGGATTACATTTGCAACGAGGATGTTGAGCAAATTGTTTTAATTTTAGATATTTCATTAAAAGTGGTCGAGGACCAATAAAACTCATTTCTCCTCTTATAATATTTAATAATTGCGGCATTTCATCAATGCCAGTTTTTCTTAAAAAATTTCCAAATCTAAAGACTTTTTTTTTGGGATGATAGTTTTTACAACGTTTATCAATCAAAGTCTTAAATTTATAAATTAAAAAAGGCTTATTCAAGTAACCTGGTCTTTTTTGATAGTACATCGGTGAACCAATTAACAAATATAAAACCAAATAAACAAAAATCATTAATGGAGAAAAAACTACTAAAAGTATAAGTGATAAATAAAAATCCAATATATCTTTAAAAAAATTTTTGTACATTTAAATAAATTTAGAAAATATTTCATTTAAAGTTTTAATATCTTTTTTTAACTTATTTGAATTAATATATGGGTTAATATGATACGTTAAACTTTGTTTTCCTAATTTAATTGTATTTAAAAGTTTCTGTGGAGGATTAATTTTTAATTTTTTGAAAATTTTTTCTTTATATATCTCAGGACAAGGCCCTTCATTACAATTAACCTGTTTTTTCTGTAATTCATTTAGCATCTTAAGTTTTATTTTTCTTTCAATATTAATATATAAATTTAAACGATAAAAAGCATGTGTGCATTTGTTACAATTTTTTTTCAAATTTTTTTGTATACACGAAGAACATTTAAAATTTGGTCGTGAGATCAATTTATACTTTTCCCAAAATACTTTTAATGAATTTATAACCTTATGTGCAATTTGATTTCTTTTTTTAATTTGAGAGTCTAGTTTTTTGAGCTGATATCTTCCAATTACTGATTGTATTTCTGTCATTCGGTGATTACTTCCAAAATTATCATGAAGCCATTTAAAGCCAAACTTATGTTTTTTTTGAAAAACACTAAAATAATTTTTTCCATGATCCTTCAACGACCAACATTTTTCCCAAATATCTTTATTATTAGTTGAAATCATCCCTCCTTCTCCTCCAGTAGAAATTATTTTATCTTGGCAAAATGACCAGGTAGAGATGTCTCCAAATGAACCAACTGCTTTATTTTTATATTTAGCACCATGTGCTTGAGAACAATCTTCAATTAATTTAATTTTATGTTTTTTTGCAAAATTAATTATGGGATCCATGTCGCATGGAAATCCGTTTAAATGGACAATTATTATTCCCTTTACATTCTTTGTGTAAGATTTTTTAATTCCATTTAAGCTTAAATTTCCATTAATATCTACATCTGCAAATATTGGTTTTAAGCCCACGTTAATCGCACAACTAGCAGAGATAATGAAAGATCTTGGAGAAACAATTATATGGTCATTTTTTTTAAAATTTAATGCTTTTAAAGCTATTTCTAAAGCAACACTTCCATTTGACACTGCTACAGAATACTTATTGCCTAAGTATTTAGAAAATTCTTTTTCAAACAAAATACCCTCATTTCCAGTCCAATAATTTACTTTTCCTGACTTTAATGTTTGGTTAATTTTTTTTATTAATTTAGGAGGATAATAAGGATAATCTTTATTTTGCATTTTTTTTTAATTATTTATTATTTGAACTATATTCTGATTTACCTTTCTTACATCATATTTTTCTCTAACTAGTTTAATACTTTCTTCCGCCATATAATTTATTTTTTTATCATCTAACATAAGCATTTTCTCTATAGCCATAACTAGAGATTTTTTATCTTTTATCGGAACTAATAAACCATTAATGCCCTCTAAAACAGTTTCTTTGCATCCAGCTGCATTTGTTGTGATGATTGGTCTTCCAATTGACATTGCCTCTAAAATCGATCTAGGAGTTCCTTCTCTATAAGATGGCAAAACAAAAAATCTACAATTGCCTATTATCTCTCTTACATCATTTACATGTCCTAAATATCTAATGTCTTTTTTATCTATAAATGATTTTAATTGATCATATTTTAATCCTGATGGATTAGGATCAAATGAACCTGCTAATTGAAATATAGCATTGGGAAATTTTGCACGAATTTCTCTTGCAGCCTCACAATACTCAATCACTCCTTTGTCTGCAACCAACCTAGATAACATCAAAAATATTGGTTTTGATGGTAAACTTATTGGGGAATAAAATTTTAAATCAACACCAGAACCATTTATAACAAATGTTTTTTTACCATTTGTAATATTTAATTTTTTAAATAATTTTTCATCATCTGGGTTTTGAAAAATAATCGTAGAAGAAGATCTTAAAGATAATTTGTATAGACTCTTTAATATAAAATTAATTATTTTTCTCTTCAATTGAAATTCTTCAGTAAATCCATAACCTAAACCAGTTAAGTTAGGAAAAAATTTTATTTTAGTATCTTTTCCAATTGCTAAACCACTATAGATTATTGGCTTTGAAGTATATGACAAAACAACATCTGGCTTTAATTTTTGGAATACTGATTTAAGAGCTTTATATGTTAATAGATCGCGAAACGGATTGGTACCAGCCCTATCTAAAGGTATGGTCAAAGTTTTTGCACCCAATTTTAAAACTTCGTTTTCAAAATCTTTTGAATAATCATTTTTTGGTATAATAACTGTAACAAGGAAATTTTCGTCAATCATCCTTTTTATTAATTGACCTCTAAAATTTAATAAATTAGATGAACTGTTTGTAACAATTATAAGATTTTTTGACATTTTTATTAGTTATTCATAGTATTTAACTCTAGGAAATTAGTAAATTAAAGTTTTAAATTAAATTAATATTAAATGTATTTTATAATTGAAAGTTAGAGTCTTTCATTTCAAAGATACTTTTTAAATCAAAAATAACATGATTTATTTTACATAAAGATTTAATATATTTAATACCCATCTGTTTAAATTTATTATGACCTACAGCAATTATTACCCCATCATAAGTATTTGATTTAAATTTAGATACATTTTTTCTTCCATATAAATATTCTATTTCATCCCTGGAAGCTAATGGATCATATAAATCAATTTGACAATTTTTTTTTTTTAACTTATCGAAAATATCTTTTATTTTTGAGTTTCTTAAGTCTGGACAATTTTCCTTAAAAGTAAGACCAAGAATCAAAAATTTTGAGTTTTTAATTTTAATATCATTATTTTTTAAATGTTCAGAAAATTTAGAAACAACATATGAACCCATATTATTATTTAAATTTCGACCTGCTAAAATAATTTTTGGTTTGTAGCCTAGACTCTGTGCTTTGTATGTCAGATAGTATGGATCTATTCCAATACAATGTCCTCCAACTAAACCAGGTGAAAATGGAATAAAATTCCACTTTGTTTTTGCTGCAGCAATCACCTCAGAAGTATTAATATTCAATTTTTCAAAAATAATAGATAATTCATTAACAAGAGCAATGTTTAAATCTCTTTGGGTATTTTCAATAACTTTTGCTGCTTCAGCAATAATGATACTTTTAACTTTATATGTTCCTGCAGTAATTATTTCGCTATAAAGTTTGTCAATTATATCTAATGCTTTTTTATCAGAGCCTGAAACTATTTTTTTTATATCTTTTAATTTATGTTTTTTATCTCCAGGATTAATTCTTTCTGGACTATAACCACAAAAAAATTCTTCATTAAATTTTAAACCAGATAATCTCTCTAATATTGGAACACATTCTTCTTCGGTACAACCAGGATAAACTGTAGACTCATATATAACGATATCTTTTGGCTTTAAAATTTTACCGACTGTTTTAGTTGCTTTTAATAAAAAAGAAAGGTCTGGTTTTTTTTTTTTATTTATTGGAGTTGGAACAGTTATAATAAAACAGTTACAATTTTTGATATCATCTATTTTAGTAACAAGATCTAAATTTTTATTAAACTCAAATTTGCCATTGTTAATTTCTTGTGTTCTATCAAAACCAGATTTTAATTCTTTAACTCTAGTTTTGCTGATATCAAACCCAATTACTTTTCGTTTTTTTGAAAATTCTACTGCTAGTGGCAAACCAACGTAACCTAGACCAATTATACCCAATCTGAGTTTCTTTATATTCATTCCTTATGTAAATAAATTTTTGTTTTTTTTGTATAATTATTAATATTTTTGTGTTTCTAAAATTACTCTTATTCTATTAATTTTTAAAGTTTATTAGTTTTTAGTTTATTTAATTCATTGCTCATGAGTATTGATAAAGCAAAAATTATCCAAAACATAGAAAATCTTATTCCATTATGAGTTAGTCCATAGAGAAGTGGTGGTGCGCATATACAAACAACTCCTCTTAACCCATAAGATTTTTTTATATCTAAGATCCAAAATAACATTAATAAACCATATATTAAAAATCCGATCAGACCATAGCTTGTTAATATCATCATAAAGGTTGAGTGTATCTCGTAACCTTTAATATCAAACACATTTTCGGGACCCATTCCAAAAACAGCTTGCAAGGAATTAGACTCTAAAAAAACAAAATATCCACGTATTTCAAGTGAACTATCAGTTTCAGTTTTAAAGTTTACAAAACGATTGTAACCATTTGACTCCATTATTTCTAAGTAAAATGTTTGAATAAAAAAATAAAAAATTAAAATAAAAATTAAATAAATAATATTAGAATTTTTTAGATTAAAAGGTTTGATTGCAAACAGTGTACATATAATCAAAGAAAAGTATGCCGCTTTTGATAAAGTAAATACTGAAATTACAAATATAGTTCCTATTAAACATATCATTAAATAATAAGAAATAAATAAATTTCTATAAAATAAATATACAAGAGAAAAACAACAGCAGCAGAAATATCCTAACTGATTAGGATTATTAAAAAAACTACTGAAACGATATGAATTTTTTCCTACTAAAATTTCATAAATATAAGAGCATAATATAATTATAATAGCAGTTATAACTGCATACAAAACTACATCAAATTTTCTATATTTATTAAAAAAGGATATTATCCCAATCGTTATAATAAAATTATAAGTTAAGAACAAAATTTCTCTGTAATATTTAATATTTACATCACTAAATGTATAAAGATTATAATAAATGTAAAATATATTTACTAAAAAATTGTAAATTATAAAAAAAAAGAAAATATAAAAATATCTATCAAGCCTAACACCAATTAATATTAAAACTAAAACAGAAAATATTAATAATAGATAGTGACTAATTTGAATTGATCCTGAGCCAAATAAATAAAAAGGATATAAAGTTATAACAAAATAAAATGTTAATTTTAATATCTCATAAAATAAATTATTTTCTTCAAAATATAATTTTTTCATTAAATTAAGTTTTATTTAAAATTTTTCTTAAGTTCCACATATAAAAAAAAAGGAATAAATTATTGCCCATAAAAAATTATAATTTTTTTTAAAAATACGGAAAGTTTCAAATGTACGTCTTTTTAAATCAAAATGATTTTTAATACTTTGTGATTTACCT
>MDTG01157307.1_pt1 | contig 17692 bp, 28 predicted proteins | sample 811421 | NCBI WGS metagenome assembly MDTG01 (sample SAMN05326645, study PRJNA326480) | marine metagenome | isolation source: seawater | place: Pacific Ocean: South East | collected 2011 | reverse complement strand
GTTTAGTTTCTTTAATGAAACTGGAACTAAAATTCCAAATAAACCTGCTACAATCATATTTAAAATCATTGAAACCCCAATTAAAATTGACAAATTAAATTCTTTAAACCATAAATGAACAATTATAGCTGTGATAAATGCAAAAATAATTCCATTCAATATTCCTATTAAAAATTCTTTACCAACAATTTTACTAAAATTACTTTGAGATATCTCTTTTGTGGCAATAGCTCTAATTGTAACTGCTAAAGTTTGCATACCTGCATTTCCCCCCATTGAAGCTACTATCGGCATTAAAAAAGCCAAGGCAACCATCTGTTCTATTGTTGCTCCAAACTTACTTATCACCCATGTTGCTAATAAAGCTGTAAATAAATTTAATAAAAGCCAATTGAATCTTCTCTTAGTTTTTACTAATACGCTATCAGTAATTTCTTCATCTCCAACACCAGCAAGTCTTAAAACATCTTCTTCAGCTTCTTCTTGTACTACTGTAACAACGTCATCCGCTGTTATCATACCTACTAGCTTATTATCTTTATTTACTACACCGGCTGAAATTAAATTGTAATTTTCAAAAGTATGTCCCACTTCTTCTTTATCCATATTAACAGAAATTAATACTGGCATTTCTCTCATTATAGAATTCATTTTAGATTCTCTCGGGGTACGTAAAACTCTTGAGGATGGTACTATCCCTATTGGCTTAAATTCGTTATCTACAACAAATATTTCTAAAAATTCCTCAGGTAATTCTTTACTTTCTCTTAAATAGTCTATTGTTTGTCCTACAGACCAATTACTTGGGACAGCTGTAAACTCTCTTTGCATTATCCGAGCAGCGGAATCTTCTGGATAACTTAGCCCCTCCTCTAATAAAAATCTGTCTTTAGGCGGTAGTTTATCAAGAACAGAACTTTTTTTTTTAGTCTCCAGATTTTCTAGGATAGCAATAGAGTTATCAGACTCTGTTCTTTTTAAAATTTTAGCAATAGAATCTGAAGATAAAACCTGTAGAACTTCACTTTGAACTGACTCATTTATTTCAATAAATATTTCAGGATCAATATTAAATTCTTCAATCTCGAGTAATTTTGATCTAATATCTGGTGAAATATTTTCAATTAAATTAGCCACATCCGATGGGTGCAGATCCTTTAATGTTTGGTTGATAAATTTTAAATCCCCGGATTTTATTTTATCACTAAAAATACTTATAAAATCTTTATTAAAATCGAAGTTAACTTTTTTTCCACCAATTGATTTGACTAAACTCATAAAAACCCCAGAATACTTTTTTTGAGACTAATAGTGTATAAAATGATAAAATTCAATTCAAATGAGCATCGAAATCAAAATTAGTAAAAGACCAATTTCCTACAAATACGCAATGAAATTTCTTCAAAAAAGGGTAGATCTAATAAAAAAAAATGAAAAAGGTGACTTATTGTGGCTATTAGAACATCCTAAAACTTATACAGCTGGAATTAGATACAATAAAAAAGAAGTTCTAGATAAAAAAATTAAATTGATAAAAACTAATAGAGGAGGAAAAATAACATTACATAATCCTGGTCAAAAAATCGTATATTTTGCAATTAATTTAAATGATAAAAAAAAGGATATTAGAAATTTTTTAAATGTAATTGAAACAAGTGTAATTAACTTTCTTAGTAAGCATAAAATTATGGGAAAAGCCGACAAAAAGAATATAGGGATTTGGGTGAGAAATAAAAAAATTTCAGCAATCGGACTTAAAGTAAGCAAATGGATAGTATATCATGGATGTTCTATAAATATAAATAACAACTTAAATAGTTATAAAAAAATCCTACCTTGTGGATTAGACAATGAAAAAGTTACCTCCGTTTATAAAGAAATAAAAAGAATTCCTAAAAATGTGGATAAAGATATTATAAATATTTTTAGAAAAAATATTAGCAATATTTAGAAATTTTTTTTAACAAAATCTTCAAATTTATTATTATATTTTGCCTTGAAATTATACTTTATATTATTAATCATAAATTTAATTTTATAAGCATGAAGCATGAGAAAATTATTTTTATTGTTAATTTTGTTAAATTTTTTAATATAGTATTTATCATCTCCAACTATAGGATTTCCAATATTATAAAGCTGCTTTCTTAGTTGGTGTTTTCTTCCAGTTATTGGATTCAATTCGATTAATGAAAAGTTTAAATTTTTCTTTATAACTTTAATATTTGAAACTGCTTTTTGAATAATCTTTTTATTTTTTTCATAAATAATAAGATCATCTTCCATCTTTTTAATTTTATTAGAAACTTCTCCTTGAGCTATCGCAATGTATGTTTTGTGAATTTTTCTTATTCGAAAAAGAGATGTAAAAAGTTGTGCATATTCTCTTGTTTTGGCAATAATTAAAACTCCTGACGTGTCTTTATCCAATCTATGAACAATGTATGGTTTAGTATTTAAAAAATATTTTGTATCTTTTAATATGTCAATTATATTTTTAAAAGATTTTGTTCCTGATTGAACTGGAATACCAGGTGGTTTGTTGATAACTAAAAAATCTCTATTATCTTCTATGATAAAATCATCATAGAGTTCTTTTTCTTTATTCGACGCTTTATATTTTTCTTTTGCAGATCTACTAATTTCTTTTAGGTTGTTAGTATTAAAGAATTCAATTTCATCCCCAATTTGTACTCTATATGAAGTTTTAGTTTTTTTATTATTTACTTTAATTCTGTTTTTTCTTATTAATTTTTCAAGAAGTGATTGGGGTAAATTAAGAATTTTTTGCTTAAACCATCTATCAAAACGCGCATTATGATATTCTTTTTCAACTTTATACGTCTCTGACATGTGGAGTCTAATTTATTTACTTGCTTTTTTAACTGAAGTTGCTTTTTCTTCTATATCTTTATTTGATTTTTCTTTTTCTTTTGACTCTACTTTTTTTGGTTTATCAACTTTTTTTGCCTCAACATTTCTATCTACTAACTCAATAATGGCCATTGGTGCGTCATCTCCAGTTCTAAAACCAGCTTTCAAGACTCTCGAGTAACCTCCATTTCTTTTATTATATCTTGTTGAAAGTGTATCAAACACTTTTGTCACAGATTTTTTATCTTGAAGTTTAGAAAACAATCTTTTTTTATTACTTAATATATTTTTTTTTCCTATTGTAATAACCTTATCGATTTGTGGTTTTAATTCTTTTGCCTTAGGTAATGTTGTTATTATTTGCTCGTACTTAATTAGAGAATTAAGCATGTTTTTGAACAATGCTTTTCTATGTTCTCCTGTTTTATTAAGCTTCCTGTAGCCAATTTTATGTCTCATAATTAATAATTATTTTCTTCAAGTTTTTTCGATAATTCAGCAATATTATCTGGAGGCCAGTTTGGAATTTCCATTCCTAGATATAAAGACATCGTATTTAGAACTTCTTTAATTTCATTTAAAGATTTTCTACCAAAATTAGGAGTTCGCAACATTTCTGGTTCAGTTTTTTGAACTAGATCGCCAATATAAATAATGTTATCGTTTTTTAAACAGTTCATTGATCTAACTGAAAGTTCAAGTTCTTCAACTCTCTTAAGTAAGTTTCTGTTAAATTCAGGTTCAGCTGTTTTTGGCTCTTGGACAATTTCTTTCGGATCATCAAAATTTACGAACATAGATAGTTGATCCTGAAATATCCTAGCTGAATAAGCTATTGCATCTTCAGCATTAACTGTACCATTTGTTTCAACAGTCATTAAAAGTTTATCATAATCAAGTGCGCTACCTTCTCTGGTATTTTCTATTGTGAATGAAACTTTTTTAACTGGACTAAATAGAGAGTCTATTGCTATCAATCCTAAAGGATTATCTTCTGATTTGTTTTTAATAGCTGAGACATAACCTTTTCCATTGTTAACAATCAATTCCATATGAAAATTAGTTTTTTCATCTAAATTACAAATAACTAAATTTGGATTTAATATTTCAATTTCAGGCACTAATGTAATATCTTCTGCTTTAACTTCTTTTGGTCCTTTTACGTCTAAAATAATTTTTTTAGGTCCATTTGCTGTTGACTTTATTGCCAAATTTTTAACATTTAAAACAATATCAGTCACATCTTCTCTTACACCTTTTATTGAAGAAAATTCATGCAAAACACCGTCTATTTGGATTGCTGTTACAGCAGCTCCTTGTATTGATGATAAAAGAATTCTTCTTAATGAATTTCCAATTGTTTGTCCAAAACCCTTCTCTAAAGGTTCTGCCACAACTTTTGCAATACTTTTGTCATCGTTACTTGTAATTTCTAATTTATTTGGCTTTATCAAAGCCTTCCAGTTTTTGTCAATTATATTATTTGATGGTTGCATTCTTTATACTCTCCTTTTTTTTGGTGGCCTTGCTCCATTATGTGGCATTGGTGTTGTATCTTTAATTGATGTTATTTTAAATCCTTTTGCTTGAAATGCTCTCAAAGCTGTTTCTCTACCTGAGCCCGGTCCTTTCACTTGAACAGTTAAAGTTCTTAATCCTTGTTCGTAAGCTTTAGACCCAGCATCATCAGCTGCAACTTGCGCAGCATATGGAGTTGACTTTCTTGAACCCTTAAATCCTTTTGATCCAGCTGAAGACCAAGAAACAACATTTCCGCTTTCGTCAGAAATGGATATAATTGTATTATTAAAAGTTGAATATACAAAAGCAATTCCTGATGTAATGTTCTTTTTTACTTTCTTCTTTTTTTTAAAGTTTGACTCTTTTGATTTTACTGTTTCTTTAACTTCGGTTACTTTTTTATTTTTATCTTCATTTTTTTTATTCATATAAAAATTCTATTTCTTTAAAGGTGTTAATTTTTTCCCAGCTATTGCGATAGCTTTACCTTTTCTAGTTCTAGCATTACAATGTGTTCTCTGTCCTCGGACTGGAAGTTTTTTTTTATGACGGCTGCCTCTATAAGTGGCTAAATCTACTAATCGCTTAATATTAACTGATATTTCTCTTCTTAAGTCACCTTCCACTTTATGCTTTTCATCAATGTATTCTCTAATTTTTAAAACCTGTTCTTCAGATAACTCGTTTACTCTTGTTTTTGTTGGAATGTTCAAATGTGCACAGATTTTTTTTGAAGAATGTAAACCGATACCATGTATATAGGTTAAAGCAACACTTACAATTTTATTTTGTGGAATGTTAATTCCGGCAATTCGAGCCATATTTAAGTCTGTTAAAGTTTTAAAAAATGTATTTATATGGCGTTATAGTCTAAAGTCAACCCTCTATTAGGCTTATAATATCTGATATTTCTTTGTATATTTGCTCAATTGGACTTCCCCCATTAACCACTTTTAACAAATTTAAATCTTTATAAAAATCTAAAACTGGCTCAGTTTGTTTTTCATAAGTTTGATATCTTTTTACAGCAACATCAACCGTATCATCGCCTCTAATTTGCAAATATTTTGATGAACAACATTTTCCACCAGTTGGTGCAGGATTAAAAAATTGATTATAAATTTTCCCACACATAGAACAAACCATTCTTCCAGAAACACGTTTTTTTATAGTTTCTAAGTCAACAGCAAGTTTTAAAACCAAACTTATTTTTTGGTTATATTTATTTAAAAGTAAATTCAAATTTTTAGCTTGAGAAATATTTCTTGGGTAACCATCAAAAATGATTCTATTTTTAAATTCATCTTTTAAAATGTAACTCTCAATAAGTTTGCTTACAATATCATCTGATACTAAAGAACCCGCGTTAACTATAGATCCAATTTTTAATCCAACACTAGACTTATTTTTAATTTCATTCCTTAATAAGTCTCCAGTTGACAATTGGAATAAATTAAACTTACTAACTATATATTTTGATTGGGTTCCTTTTCCCGCACCTGGAGGTCCAAAAATAATTATATTCATTAATTAATTATTTACCAAACTTTGTTTTTCTTATTAACGACTCATATTGTGAGCTCATTAGTCTTGTTTGAACTTGAGTGACTGTATCCATGGCCACAACAACAACAATTAATATTGAAGTACCCCCTAAATAGAAAGGAATTGGATACTTTGATATTAAAAATTCAGGCATCAAGCATACAAAAGTTAAGTACATGGCGCCAACGGTCGTTAATCTAGTTAAAATTTTATCAATATACTCAGCTGTCCTTTCACCTGGCCTTATTCCAGGTATGTAGCCGCCATGTTTTCTCAAATTTTCAGATGTTTCTTTTGGATTAAAAACAATTGAGGTGTAAAAAAAAGAAAAGAATATAATTCCAGACGCATATAAGAGCATGTAAAGTGGTTGACCTTGTGTAAACATTGAAGAAATATTAATAAATAATTCTGAGTCAGACATACCAAAATTAGAAAGCGTTACTGGTAGCAACAGAAGAGCAGAAGCAAATATTGCAGGTATAACTCCAGCAGTATTTATTTTTAATGGGAGGTGAGAGGAATCTCCTCCATAGATTTTATTACCTACTTGTCTTTTAGGATAATTGATCAATATTTTTCTCATTGCTCTTTCAAAAAATACTATAAATAAAACGGTAAAGATAACTAGAAGAAAAATCAAAACTATCATTAGAGCTGATAGGGCTCCTGTCCTCCCCAATTCAAATGTTGAGGCTAATGCTCTTGGAATTTCAGCTACTATGCCAGAAAAAATTATTAAAGATATACCGTTACCAACACCTCTAAGAGTTATTTGTTCACCAAGCCACATTAGAAAAGTTGTTCCCGCAACTAAAGAAATAGTAGTAGTTATTCTAAAGTTAAGACCTGGTTCAGTTACTATCGATCCTGCATTTTCTATCCCAACAGCAACACCGTAACCTTGTAAACATGCGATTAAGACAGTTCCATATCTAGTAATTTGGGTAATTTTTTTCCGACCAATTTCACCTTGTTCTTTTAAATTTTTAAAATAATCAGAGACGCCTGTTAAAAGTTGAACAATAATTGATGCAGAGATATATGGCATAATTCCTAAGGCGAATATTGCCATTCGATTTACTGCCCCACCAGAAAACATGTTAAACATTCCAAGTAAACCTTTTTGGCTACTAGCCATTATTTCTTTTAATGCTACAGGATCTATACCGGCTAATGGTACGTACGTACCGAGTCTATAAACCGAAAGGATTAGAATAGTAAAAATTATTCTATTTTTAAGATCATTAGCTTGACTAAAAACACCAACTTTACCTAAATTTTCGTTAGACATATAATTTAATTTTTAAGTATGTTTAATTTCCCGCCAATTTTTTCAATTTTATCTTTTGCCTGTTTAGAAAAAAAATTTGCAGATATATCTAGCTTACTTTTGAGCTCACCAGATCCTAGGACTTTTAATTTAGAAAATTTTTTATTTATAATGTTTTTTTCTTTTAAAATCTTTAAATTTATTGGATTACTTAAATTAATTTTTTTTAGCTCATGATACTTTTGCAAATTTAAGAGATTAATTATTGCAATATTATTTTCAAATAAGGACTTGAAGCCTCTCTTAGGCAATCTTCTATATAAAGGCATTTGGCCACCTTCAAAACTTTTTACTGCAACACCAGACCTTGATTTCTGACCTTTGTGACCTCTACCCGATGTTTTGCCCTTTCCTGAACCAATACCTCTGCCTGGTCTAATCTTTTTTTTATTTATTTTTATTAAACTATCTAACTTCATTATTTTGCCTCTCTTTTAAGAACTATATCTGAAATTTTTTTACCTCTAATAGATGATAAAAATTTTGGAGAACTTTGAGATGTTAATCCTTTTATGCAAGCTTTTAAAACGTTATGTGGGTTGGATGATCCTAAGGATTTTGCTACAACGTCTTGGACGCCAAGAACTTCACAAACGGCTCTGACAGCTCCACCTGCTATAATTCCTGTTCCTGCAGGAGCAGATCTCATAAAAATTTTTCCTGATCCATTTTTTCCATTTATATCATGATGTAAAGTTCTACCTTCCTTTAAAGGTATCTGAATTTGATTTCTTTTAGCAACATCTGTAGCTTTTTTAATTGCATCTGGAACTTGTTTTGATTTACCTTGACCAATTCCAATCGATCCCTTTTGATTACCTACAACAACTAAGGCGGCAAAACCAAACCTACGTCCTCCTTTAACAACTTTTGTTATTCTGTTAATTGCAACCAACTTTTCTTTAAATTCACTTTCAATTTTATTTTTTTCTGCCATTAAAACTCCAATCCATTTTTTCTTAAAGAGTCAGCAAAAGCTTTTATTCTTCCGTGATACTTATTGCCACCTCTATCAAAATATACTTTATTAATTTTTTTTTCTAGTGCTCTCTTAGCAAGAACCTCTCCCAACATTGTAGATGTTGTATTTTTATTCTTTCTATCTTTCTTAATTTCCTTTTCAATAGAAGAAGCCGAAACCAATGTTTTATTAATTTTATCATCAATAATCTGTGCTGAAATATTTTTCAGAGATTTAAATACTGAAATTCTGTATCTGTCTACATTTGCAGATTTTAGTTTTTTTCGAGTTCTTAATTTTCTTTTTGTATTTTTATTCAATTTTTTCATAATTTATTTCTTCTTACCTTCTTTTCTAAGAACAAATTGACCTTTTTCTTTAATCCCTTTTGCTTTATATGGTTCTACAGGTTTTAAAGACTTTATATCCGAAGCTACTTTTGAAACTAGTTCTTTATCAACGCCACTTATCTTAATAGTTGTTTGTTTTTCTACAGTAAGCTTTATTTCTTTAGGAATTTTAAAATTTATATCATGACTAAAGCCTAATTGAAGGTTTAAAACTTCACCTTTTAAATTAGCTCTAAAACCAACTCCGGTAATTTCTAGAATCTTTTCGTGCCCTGTTGTTACACCAGTTACCGCATTACTAACCAAACTTCTAAAAGTCCCCCACATTATCGATGTTTTTTTATCTAATTTTTTATTTAAAGGTAGAATTTGAAATTCATTTTTATCATTTAAAGTTGAAGAAAAAATTTTATCATTTATGCTCATTTTTTTTGTTCCTTTTGGACCAGTAACAGTAATAATATCTTTCTCAACTTTTATACTTGAGTCTTTTGGAATTACTATGTTCTTTTTCCCTATTTTAGACATTAAAATACCCTACAAATAATTTCTCCACCGATGTTATTCTTCCTCGCCTCTGTATCAGTCATAACACCTTTGGGGGTTGATAAAATTGCTAATCCTAAACCGTTCATCACTTTTGGTATGCTAGTAGCTCTAGAGTATATTCTTCTTCCTGGTTTTGAAATTCTTCTAATTTCTTTTATAACAGGTGTCCCTTCGTAATATTTGAGATCTACTTTTAAATTTTTTTTATTATTTTCTAATTTTTCTACATAGTAATTTTTAATGTAACCTTCCGCTTTCAAAATATCTAAAATATTTTGTCTAAAATTTGATGCAGGAACATCAATACTTATCAATGATCTCATTTGACCATTTCTTATTCTTGTAAACATATCACCTATAGGATCCATTAAAGCCATTTTTCCTCCTTACCAACTTGATTTTATCATACCAGGAATTTTTCCAGAAGAGGCCATGTCTCTTAAAGCAATTCTTGATATTTTTAGTTTTCTGTATACGCCATGTGGTCTTCCAGTTATCTCACATCTATTTCGAATTCTTATTTTTGAAGAATTTTTTGGAAGTTTGTTAAGTTTAAGTTGTGCACTAAATCTTTCTGATAGTGGTAATTTTTTATTATTAATTATTTTTTTTAACTCCATACGTTTTTTTTGATATCTTTTATTTAACTTTATTCTTTTGAGATTTCTTTGTATTGCGCTTGTTTTTGCCATGATTATCCTAATTGTTTTTTTTGTTTGTTGTTAATGGAAAATTAAATTCTTTTAATAGCTCTTTGGTTGCTTCTTTAGATTGGCTATCAAGAACTAAAGAAATATCCATGCCTCTAATTTTATCTACTTTATCAAAATTAACTTCTGGAAAAATAATATGTTCTTTAATACCGAAACTAAAATTTCCTGAGTCATCAATTCCTTTGTCGCTTAAACCTCTAAAATCTTTTATTCTAGGTAATGCAATATTAATTAATCTATCTAAGAATTCATACATTTTGTTAGACCTTAATGTTACTTTTACGCCAGCACTTGATCCTTTTCTTGTTTTAAAATTAGCTATGGATTTCTTAAACTTTGTAACGACGGCTTTCTGTCCTGTTATTAAACCCATATCCTCAATACATGATTTAATTTTTTTACTATCACTAGCGTCTGCCCCAAGACCCATATTTAAAACTATTTTTGAAAGTCGTGGAACTTGGTGTTTATTTTTATATGAAAGCTTAGACATTAATTTTGTCGTTATTTCTTTATCATAAACTTCCTTTAATCTTGCTATCATTTCTTGGATCCTTTTTTATCTTTTTTTTTATCATCTCTCTTTAAATCAATATTTTTTACATTTGACTGGTGTATAAAACTCTCTTTGGAAATAATTCCACCTTTATTCTCTTTAGTAGGTTTTGTGTGTCTCTTAATTAAATTTATCGCTTTTACTTTTACTTGGCATGCCTTTCTTTTGATTTCAATTATTTCACCAGTTTTTCCTTTATCTTTTCCAGCAATAATTTTTACGGTCGTGCCTTTTTTTAATAACATTTTATATTACCTCCGGTGCTAACGATATAATTTTAGTATGTCCCTTTACTCTAAGTTCTCTCGTAACTGGTCCAAATATCCTTGTTCCGATTGGTTCTCCTTTTTCATCAGTTAAAACAACAGCATTAGTATCAAACTGCACTTTAGAACCATCGTCTCTAAAAATTTCTTTTTTTGTTCTTACAACAACAGCTTTATGAACTGCTCCCTTTTTGACTTTCCCTTTTGGAATCGCATCCTTTACACTGATTACGATTAAATCGCCAACACCTGCATATCTTCTCTTTGAACCGCCTAGAACCTTTATACACTCAACTCTTTTAGCTCCAGTGTTGTCAGCAACCATTAATTCTGTTTGTATTTGTATCATCTGTCAATTACTTCCCAAGTTTTTTTCTTTGAAAATGGTTTACATTCTACTATTTGAACCAAATCACCTTCTTTAAATTTATTTTTTTCATCATGCGCATGATATTTCTTTGATCTTGATATTACTTTTTCATAAAAAGGATGTTTAAACTTTCTCGTTACTTCAACGACGATAGTTTTATTACTTTTTGCACTTGTAACTTTTCCTTTTAAAACTTTTTTGCTCATTTAGAATTCCTTATATTCGAATATAACCTTGCTATACTTTTTTTTATCAAATTGTATTGAGCTGGATTCTCAATTTGCCCATTAATCTTTTTAAACCTAATATTAAACAAATCTTTTTTTAAAGTTTGAATTTTTTTAGCAGCTTGATCTTTTGTTAATTTTTTATCTTCTTTTTTTTTATTCATATTATCTTCTTATAAATTTAGTTTTAATTGGTAATTTTGCTGATGCTTTATAAAGAGCTTCTTTTGCAACTTCTTCGGTAACTCCATCTACCTCAAAAATAATTCTACCAGGTTTAACTCTACACGCGTAATATTCTGGTGATCCTTTTCCTTTACCCATTCTTACCTCAGTTGGTTTTTTTGAAACAGGGATATTTGGAAAAATTCTTGTCCAAACTTTACCAGTTCTTTTCATATATCTTGTTAATGCTACTCTTGCAGCTTCAATTTGTTTTCCAATTATACGTTCAGGCTCCATAGCTTTTAAACCATATTGTCCATAATTTAAAACTGCAGCTCTTGTAGCCTTGCCATGAATTCTTCCTTTAAAGGCTTTTCTATATTTAGTTCTTACCGGTTGTAACATTTTTCACTCTTTCTATTTTTTCTTTTTCAATATCTTTTTCAAATAAATCACCTTTGTAAATCCAAACTTTAATTCCAATAATTCCATAAGTTGTTAAAGCTTCTGCAAATCCATAGTCGATATTAGCTCTTAGAGTATGGGAAGGTATGCTTCCTTCTCTTAACCATTCAGTTCTTGCAATCTCATTTCCCGCAAGTCTTCCACTAATCATAACTTTTATACCTTTTGCATTTAATCTCATTGCCGACTGCATGCATCTTTTCATTGCTCTTCTATAAGCTATTCTTTTAACTAACTGTTGTGCGATGTTTTCAGCTGCAAGACTTGCATTAAGTTCTGGTTTTTTAATTTCCTTTATATTAACCGCAACATCACTATCGGTTATTTTCATGATATTTTTTTTAATTTTTTCAATGTCTGCTCCTTTTTTTCCAATTACAAAACCAGGTCTTGATGTGTGAATTGAAACAGAACACTTCTTCGAAGATCTCTCAATAATTATCTCTGAGACTCCTGAATTGACTATATTTTTCTTTATATATTTTCTTATATGAAAATCTTCTATTAAATACTTACCGAATTCTTTTTTCTTAGCAAACCAAGTTGAGTCCCATCCACGATTTATTCCCAATCTAAGTCCTATTGGATTAATTTTTTGGCCCATTTTTCACCTCTTTTTTTTTCTCTGCAAGTACAATTGTTATTCTGCTAAATGGTTTTTTTATTCCACTAGCTCTACCTTTAGCTCTTGGTCTGAATCTTTTCATAACTAATGATTTTCCTACATATGCTTCTTTAACAAATAGATTGTCTATATCGTATTGAAAATTGTTTTCTGCATTAGCAATTGCTGATTTGACGGTTTTGCTTACATCTTTTGCTATTCTTTTTCTTGCAAACTCTAAGTCCCTTAACGCGACATCGGCCTTTTTTCCTCTGATAAAATCCAAGACAAGAGCTATCTTTCTTGCGCTTGATCTTACATTTTTATTAACCGCTTTTATTGAAATATTATTTTTTTGCATCAGTTCCTCCCTCTTCTGGCTTAGGAGTCGCTGCAGCTTTTTTATCTGCAGGTGTATGACCTCTAAAAGTTCTAGTAGGTGCAAATTCACCTAGTTTATGCCCAACCATTTCCTCTGAAATAGTGATTGGTATAAATGATTTTCCATTATGAATTAAAAAACTATGACCTACAAAATCAGGAATTATTGTTGAGTTTCTTGACCATGTTTTGATAGGTTTTTTATTAGAGCCGTCCTTGAGTTTATCAACTTTTTTTAATAAACTTGGGTGTACAAATGGTCCTTTCCAAACAGATCTAGCCATAATTTACCTTCTCTTCTTTCTTCTTGTTATAATTAGTTTGTCGCTTCTTTTTGGTCTTCGAGTTTTTAATCCTTTTGCAGATTGACCCCAAGGTGATACGGGGCTTCTTCCGCCTGATGTTTTACCTTCTCCACCACCGTGTGGATGATCAACTGGGTTCATTGCAACACCTCTAGTCTGAGGTCTTCTACCCTTCCATCTATTTCTACCTGCTTTTCCAATTTTAATATTTTTTTGATCTGGATTAGAAACAACTCCAATTGTAGCGACACAATCACTTCTAACTTTTCTTGCCTCCCCAGATGAAAGTTTAATTATAGCATAATCTCCATCGTATCCCGATAGTGTAACAGAAGAGCCCGCTGATCTAGCTAACTTACCTCCATTGCCTGGTAATAGTTCAACATTATGTAAAGAAGTTCCTGGTGGTATGTCTTTAAGCTCTAAACAATTTCCAACTTTAATTTCAACATTTTTACCAGACTGAATTTTATCACCAACATTTAGGTTTTGAGGGCAAATAATATAATTTCTCACACTATCCTCATATTTAATTAAAGCAATGTAGGCAGTTCTATTAGGGTCATATTCAATTCTTTCAACGGTAGCAGTAATATTTTTCTTTTTTCTAAAAAAATCGATTATTCTAAATTTATGCTTTTGTCCTCCACCCTTATGTCTTGATGTTATTCTTCCAAAGTTATTTCTACCACCAGTGATTGACTGACCTTTAGTTAGAGGTTTATACGGTGATCCTTTCCAAAGAGAGCTTTTATCAACGATTACTGTGCCTCTATTTGATTTTGTATATGGTTTAAAAGTTTTTAGTCCCATTTTAAATTCCAGTTGTTAGATCTATGCTCTGACCTTTTTTTAGAGTTATAATAGCTTTTTTGTAACCACTTTTTGTTGAAGGTTTGCCCTGTCTCACTTTATTTTTAGTTTTTGTATTTATAATATTAACCTTAACAACATTCACTTTAAAAATTTTTTCAATATTTTTTTTAATAATTTTCTTATTTGCTTTAGGATGAACTTTAAAAACAGTTTTATTGAATTCTGAAAGTATAGTTGCTTTTTCAGTAATAATTGGGTTTCTAATAGAGTCTATAAAATTAATTTTTTTCATTTAAAACCTTTGATTCAATGTTCTTAATGGAGCTAGAGGTAATAATCACATTCTTGTACTTTAGCATGTCATAAACATTAGCTCCCTCGTCGCTTATAATTTTAATATTCTTAATATTTCTGGCAGACTTATTTATATTCTTGTGTGATAGTTTATCAGATATAATTAATGCATCGAATATTTCATTTTTTGTTAAAAAAGAATAAAATTCCTTTGTCTTTTTTAATTCTTTTTTAACATCAGCTAGAAAAAATAAATTTTTATCTATATGTTTTTTTGATAAAGTTTGGGCTAAAGCAAGTTTACGAACTTTTTTATTTATTTTTTTTACCTTGTATACTGCTCCTTTAGGCCCATGAGCAACACCGCCCCCAACAAATAATGGTGCTTTTTTACTTGCGTGTCTAGCTCCACCAGTGCCTTTTTGTGCTATAATTTTTTTTGTTGAACCTCGAACCTCATTTCTTTGTTTAGTTTTTGCGGTTCTTGGTTTTAGATGATTCAATTGCCAATCTATCACGTATTTTATAAGTTTATGATTTACCTTCAATTTAATTAGTTTATCTGAAACTTCAATCGTTTCAGACTTAGAACCATCTATATTTAATAATTTTATATTCATTACTTTTTCTTCCCTTTTTCAGATGCAATTTTCTTAGCTCTACTTTCTATTTTTTCTGCTAATGTTTTTTTTCTTACATCTTTTACTGACTCTCTTAAAAAAACAGTTGAATTTTTTGATCCTGGAATTGATCCCTTTAAATAAATTAAACCATTGTCTAGATCAGATTTTACTATTTCTAAATTTAACATAGTTCTAAATTTATCTCCCATGTGACCCGCCATTTTTTTCCCTTTAAAGACTTTACCTGGGTCCTGCCTTTGTCCTGTTGAACCGTGAGATCTATGTGAAACAGATACACCATGCGAAGCTCTTAAACCGCCAAAATTCCATCTTTTCATTACTCCTGCAAATCCTTTTCCGATTGTTTTTGATCTTACATCAACAAACTTTTTATCTTTTAATATTTCTAATCCAAATTCATTACCTTCTTTAAAATTGTCTACTTTATCAAGTCTGAATTCTTTAACTATTTTTTTTGCTTCAGTGTTTTTCTTCGCGTAAACACCTTTCATTTGTTTTGTAATTTTAGAATTTTTAATTTTTCCAAAACCTACCTGTACTGCCGTGTAACCTCTTTTATCTTTTAAAATAACATCGAGAACTCTGCCTTTTTCAACTTTAATTACTGTTACAGGCACAGACTGCCCTGTTTTAATAAATTCTCTTGTCATACCAATCTTTGTTCCTACTAATCCTAGTGTCATAATTATATTTTTATCTCTATATCTACACCTGAAGCTAAGTCTAATTTCATTAAAGCCTCTACTGTTTGAGGTGTAGGTTCAATTATATCTATTAATCTTTTGTGAGTTCTAGACTCAAATTGCTCTCTACTTTTCTTATCAATATGTGGAGATCTTAAAACCGTATATCTTTCTATTCGAGTTGGCAAAGGTATAGGCCCTTTTACTTGAGCTCCAGTTCTTTTTGCTGTGTTAACAATTTCTTCAGTAGATAAATCTAGAATTTTATTGTCGTAAGCTTTTAAATGTATTCTTATATTTTGTTTGTCCATAATTATGCTAATTTTTTTGTTACCTCATCTTGAACGTTTTGTGGGACTTTGTCATAATGACTAAACTGCATTGTATATTGGGCTCTTCCTTGTGTTGATGATCTAAGATTGTTTATGTATCCAAACATATTAGCTAAAGGTACTACTGCTGATATGGCTGTAGCATTTCCTCTTGGCTCAGTTGATCCGACTTGACCTCTTCTGCTGTTAAGGTCACCTATTACATCTCCCATAAAATCTTCTGGAGTTACAACTTCTACCTTCATCATTGGTTCTAATAATTTAAGTGTTGCTTTTGTACAGGCTTCTCGAAAACACATTCTTGAAGCAATTTCAAAAGCTAATACACTTGAATCAACGTCGTGATGTAGACCATCTAAAATTGTAACTTTATAATCAATTAAAGGAAATCCTGCTAAAATTCCACTTTCTGCAACACTTTCAACACCTTTTTCTACACCAGGAATAAATTCTTTTGGTATTGCGCCACCTTTAATTTTATTTTCAACTTCTCTACCTTTTCCTGGTTCTAAAGGCTCAACATTTAAAGTTACTTTTGCAAATTGTCCTGCTCCACCACTTTGTTTTTTATGAATATAAGTCACCTCAGAAGAACCTAAAATTGTTTCTCTATATGCTACTTGTGGAGCACCAATATTGGCTTCCACTTTGAATTCTCTTTTCATTCTATCTACAATGATGTCTAAGTGTAACTCACCCATACCTTTAATAATCGTTTGCCCTGACTCTTCATCAGAAGTAACTCTAAATGACGGATCTTCTTTAGCTAATCTTCCTAAAGCCTCACCCATTTTTTCTTGGTCGGCTTTTGTTTTTGGTTCGACTGCAATTTCTATGACTGGATCAGGAAATTCCATTGGTTCAAGAAGAACTGGTTTGTTTTCATCACATAAAGTGTGTCCTGTTATTGTATATTTTAATCCAGCTAAGGCAACTATGTCTCCTGCATTTGCCTCTTTAATATCTTCTCTGCTGTTTGCGTGCATTAATAGCATTCTTCCTACTCTTTCATTTTTTTCTTTTGATGAATTGTAGATTGATGTTCCTGCTTTTATTGTGCCAGAGTATATTCTTATAAATGTTAAAGAGCCGACAAATGGGTCATTAGCAACTTTAAAAGCTAAAGCTGAAAATGGTTCGGTGTCGTTAAACTTCATTTCGACTTTATCCTCTGATCCTAATTTTGTTCCTTCTATAGAACCAAGATCTTTTGGACTTGGTAAAAAGTCAATCACAGCGTCAAGTAACGGTTGAACTCCTTTATTTTTAAAAGCAGAACCTGTTGTTATTGGTACAAAGCTAAATCCTAGAGTCCCTTTTCTAATACATTTTATTAAATCTGACTCCGTTGGTTCCTTGCCATCTAAGTAAGCTTCCATCAATTTTTCATCTTCTTCAACTGCTGCTTCAACTAATTCTTTTCTATATTGATCAGCTTTCTCCTTTAAATCAGCTGGAATTTCTACTAAATCGAATTTTGCACCAAGGTCCTCATTTTGCCAAATTATTGCTTTCATTTTTACAAGATCAACAACACCTTTTAGTTCTGACTCAGCGCCCACGGGTAATTGTAAAACTAATGGTTTGCAACCTAATCTATCTTTAATCATATCTACACATCGATAAAAATCAGCTCCAGTTCTATCAAGCTTATTTACAAAACAGATTCTTGGAACTTTATATTTATCTGCTTGTCTCCAAACTGTTTCTGATTGAGGCTCTACTCCAGCAACACCAT
>MDTG01117882.1_pt1 | contig 17692 bp, 17 predicted proteins | sample 811421 | NCBI WGS metagenome assembly MDTG01 (sample SAMN05326645, study PRJNA326480) | marine metagenome | isolation source: seawater | place: Pacific Ocean: South East | collected 2011 | reverse complement strand
TTCAAAAAAACAAAACACAGTATAGAAATGGAATATTGATGAATATTCCCTTCTCAACAAATTCAAATATGGTAATTAGTAAGTATGCAATTAAAGGTCTTAAAAAAATCTTTAAAAAAGGTATCAACTATAAAAAAGCAGGAACTATAGTAATGGGTCTAGATTCATCAAACAACCATCAACTTAATTTATTTGAAAATGAAGACCCGAAGCATAAATGTCTAATGAAGACTATAGACTTTATTCAGAAAAAAGAAGGTCAAAGTAAAATTAAACTTGCATCTCAAGATTTAAAAAAAAGGTGGAAAATGAAACAAGAAAAATTAAGTCCTAATTACACATGTAAAATAGATGAAATCATAAAAGTAAAATGAAAAAAAGTAATCTTAATTTTTTAAAACCAAAAAAAGGGAACTCATTGGGTCAATGGTTAATTGAAAATGGTATTTCTGCAGGATTCCCATCACCTGCAGATGATTTTAAAGAGATAAGAATTAGTCTAGATGAGGAATTAATAAAAAATAAAGAAGCTACTTTCTATGCAAGAGTGAGCGGAGATTCAATGCAAGATGCTGGATTATCTGACGGAGATTTGATTGTAATAGATAGGGCCATTAATATAGAAAACAATAAAATTTGTGTCTGTTATTTAGATGGAGAGTTTACAGTGAAAAGAATTATCAAAAGGGGTAGAAAACTATATTTAAAACCTGAAAATAAGAATTATAAAGAAATTGAAATAAAAAAAGATAGTGAGCTTATAGTTTGGGGGATCATTACATTTGTGATAAAATCTGTAAAGTAAATCATAATTTTAATACTGGAACTTCAACCAATTTATAGTTTTGATGCTTTCTTATACACTATATCTCTTAATTCTTTAGTATTATTATTTTTTATCCATTGAATAGTCCTTTTATATGAATTTTCAATTGAAATATTCTGCTTAAAGCCACGTTGTCTAATTTTATCGGAAATAAAAAATGTAGGAGTTGTAAACTTCTTAACCCTAATTGAGTTTAATTTTAAATCTTTTCCTATTAACTTTTGTATTAAATCTACTGGAAGTGTAAATATTTTAGTTAACCAAAAAGGTATTTTAATTGGTTTACTTTTATTTAACAACTTTGAAATACTTATCGATTGAGAAGCAATATTTTGTTGTGGATAATCACAATAATTATAAATAAATTGTTTATCGTCTATTTTTTTTAGACAATACATAACAGAATCTACTAAATTACCAACATATGCAATAGACTTGATATTCTTACCATCTCCAATTACTGCAAAAGCTCCACTATTTATTTGATTTATCAAATTAAATACATTTCCAAAATTATATTCTCCAAAAACAACAGCAGGCCTGACAATAATCAATTGTATTTTTTCATTTTTTAAATGCCATAATTTTATTAATTCTTCTGCTCTGAGCTTAGATTTACCGTAATCATTAAATGGAAGTTGAACTGAATTTTCATCTTTTCCTTTTTCAGAATTCCCATAAGTTGCAACACTTGAAAAGAACACAAACTTTTTTATCTGATTATTTTTTTCAATGAAATCCAAAATATTTTTTGTTCCCTCTACATTGGTTTCATAATAATATTTTTGAAAATCAAAGTGAACTGCGGCCAGATGAATAACTGTTATTTCATTATAATTACTTAAATCTATTTTTTTTAAATCAGAAGGTCTTAATATATTACATTTAGTAAAGTTTAATTTATTAACTCCTTCATCAATATCCAGATTTAATATAATATCGTTTTTAATCTTTTTAAAAAAATGATTACCAATGAAGCCTGATCCTCCTATTAAAATATATTTCATTTAACTATCTAAAATTTTTATAAAATTATGCGCTAATTAATAAAAAATGGGAATTTAATATTATTAAATCCTACCATAATACGATACGAATTATAGTTTGGCATTGTTATTCTATTATTAATTCCTTCAATTGCAGTTGGACAAAAACCTATATTAAATTTTTTTAATACATCAATGCATTTATTATCAAAAAAATCATCAGTTCCCTCCGGGAAAGAATAATTATCAATTTTAGAATTAGTAATATCCCCTAATGTCTTTAAGGTTTTTTTTGTATCATGAAATAAATCATCATAATTATCAAATGTAGTCATCGGGTCATGATTAAAAGTATGTCCACCAATTGAAAATAAATTATTTGTATATAATGATTTTACATCGTCTGTATTTAATAATTCGAATAAAGGAAAATTATAATTTGGGCTATAATTATATTTGAAAGTTAAATCTTCTAAAAAACTATCCCTTTCAGACTTTAAAAATCTTTTTAGTTTATACTTTATTTCATTTAAACACTTAAGTCTAGTGTTTATACATTGAAGTTTATATTCAACTCCTTCAAAATGAAATTTTTTTAACTTATTCATCATTATAAAATCCTCTAACATATCAACCCAAAACATTTTTTGATTTATAATATTTCCAATAGATAAGTAAAAAATGCAAGGCAGTTTAAATTTATCAAGTATTTCTGCTGCTAATAAATTATTTTTAAAACCGTCGTCAAATGTTATAATAATATTTTCATCTTTAATGTTTCTTTCATTTTTTAAATCATCTACTGAAATAACATTCTTGTTTTGGGATAAAAATTTAATCTGCTTATAAAACTCATCTTCAGAAATATGTTTATTATTTAAATTCATTTTAGGATTAATAGATAAATCTTTTTTTTTAGAGACGCCATGATAACAAAAAATATAATTCTTCATTCTATTTCATTATTAGATAATTATTAACAGCTAATCTTTTTTTATGATTAAGGTTGTTAAATGGTAAATTTTTCTGTTTAACTAAATATATAAATTCATTTCCCTTCCAATTTGAACTAGTTGAGAAAATTCGTCAGGTGTTGAGCTTAAAACATGATCTCTTATTGTAGTATCAGATTTATCGAGTGTAAAATGTTTTTCAATTATCTTTGCCCCTCTTGATATTGCTAATAAACAATTAGAAATTCCTAAACAATGATCGCTGTATCCAAAAAAGGGTGAATTATTAAAATCTTTAGGAAACTCTGATAAATCTTTGGGATATGTAGGATATTTAGATTTACAAAAAAGATATATGTTTTTCCCTTTTTTAAATTTTGGTATTTCATTTAAATTTATCATTCCAACTGAACTTATAGTTTCAATATTTAAATCATGAATTTTATGAACTAAGTTTATATCGTTCTTTAAAGTTCTACTAGCAATTTTAATTAACTGTGGTTTGAAGGGCTTTAAGAGATTTAATGATTTTTCATCAAAAACGCTAAATAAAAGTTTTATATTATAAAGCGATGCAAACTCATGAAATAATTCTAGGTCTTCTATTTTAAAATGATTCATTTCATCAACATTAGCTCGCCAACCTAATTGTAATTTAGCATAATCTGCACCTGCAATGCTTGCTTGTCTTATTAATTCATTTATGAGATCTTTATTTCCATTATGATTTAATCCTAATTCTGCAATAAAAGTTATATTTTTCATATTATAAATATAATATTAAACATTTTGGTTATACATCTAAAATAAGTTTAATTAAGCTAAAAGTATTATTGCAGGGGCAGTTATTAAATAATCATTACTAACAAAATTTTCTAAGCAATATCTTCTTTTATAAATGGTAATTTTAAAAGAATATTTTTCATTTCTTCCACATTTAACATAACTGTGTTACTAGAATTATACTCATCAATTTCATAATCTAAAATTTCAGCAGAAGAAGCATAATCTGGATAATTTAAGTTTCTATCATCAATAGTCACTCTATAATAATTACCTAAATCCTCAGCTTTTAACATATCCTCCTTAGTTACCAAAGTTTCATGAATTTTTTCACCATGTCTTGTTCCAATAGTCTTAATTTTTGATTTTGATTTATAAATTTCAATTAATGCTTTAGCCAAAGTTTCAATAGTTGCCGCCGGTGATTTTTGAACAAATAAGTCACCTTGGTTTCCATTATTAAATGCAAATACTACAAGATTTATTGCATCATCTAATGACATCATAAATCTTGTCATATTAGGGTTTGTAATAGTTAAGTCTTTACCTTCTTTTATTTGATTTATAAATAGTGGAATAACAGATCCTCTTGATCCCATAACATTTCCATATCTTGTTACATTAAAAATTGTTGATGAATTGTTTAATTTTCTTGCTTTAGAAATTGCTATTTTTTCCATTAATGCCTTTGACATTCCCATTGCATTTATTGGATAAGAAGCTTTATCTGTACTTAAAACAAGAACTTTTTTTACATTATATTTTTCAGCTGATATAAGAACATTATTTGTTCCTAGAATATTAGTTTTTACAGCTTCAACCGGAAAAAATTCACATGAAGGAACTTGTTTTAATGCTGCAGCGTGAAATATATAATCACAACCATTAACTGCATAGTCAATACTAATAGGATCTCTTACATCACCTATAATAAATTTAACTTTTTTATTATTAATTATTTTTCTAAGGTCATCCTGTTTTTTTTCATCTCTACTAAAAATTCTAACTTCTTTAAATAAAAAATCATTAGAAAGTCTTTTTAAGAAAGTCGTTCCAAAAGATCCTGTTCCGCCTGTTATTAAAACAGTTTTATTATTAAATATTTTATATTTATCCATAACTTTTATTTTAAGGTTTTATTAATTTTTAGATATTAATTTATTAATTATAATTACTGATTATTAATTTCTGTTTTTTAAAAAAATTTTTTTATGTAAACCTATACACTCAAAGCAGAGGTTTATTTATTAAATTCTGATTTTTTCAAAGTATTAATGTTTATAAAGTTAGTTTGAGAAAGAAAGTAATTTTTCATACTTTTTGAGAATCACACTTTTTGAATATTTTTTTATAACCAGCTGTCTACATTTTAATGACATTTTTTTTAATAGTTCTTTGTTTTCATAGATTTCATTTAAGATTGAAGGAATCTTAAAAGCATCATTATTTTCAATGGCCCAACCAATTTGATTCTCTTTTATCATTAATGCTATTTCACTTTCCAAATTACCAATAAAAAAAATAGGTTTTTCACAGGACAAAATATTGTATGATTTGCTTGGAACACCTAAACCAAACATATTTTGGTTTAAAGTAACTAACCCAATATCACATGCATTTAAAAAATTATTTTGCTCTGATCTTGGTAAACTGCCCAAAAAGGTTATATTTTTTACCTTATTATTAAAAACAAAAGTCTTTAGTTCAGGTAAAACTACACCATCTCCAATGAATAAAAAATGAAATCTATTTGAATCACATTTAGCAAAAATAGAAACAAGTTTTTTAAGTCCCTGTAATCTTCCAATGTTTCCAGCAAATTGTAATACAATTTTATTTTCAAGTTTCAAGGATTTAATTATTTTATTATCAAATTTAGGATACGGTTTTACTAAATCTGTCTCAGCCCAATTAGTTATTATTTTAATATTTTGGTGATAATTAATTGGAAGTTTCTTTTTAAAGACTTTTTCCATATCTCTTCCAATTGTAATAATATTGTCAAATGATGCATAGCTTTTATTAAAAAAAAATTTAATAATACTATAAACTATTGATTTATTATTTAAAATTTTAGCAGCATGAAAATTTTCGGGTAAAACATCATACACCAATATAGTTGAGTTAATATTTCTTTTTAATTTCTTCAATAATGGTATTAATAAAATTATAAAAGCAGGATTTGTAACACAAAATATCTTATCACCACTTTTCACCCTGAACAAAATCTGAAAAGACAACCTAAAAGTCATTATTATTAACTTAAAAAATCTTTGAATCAAATTATTCTTATTTAAATTAATATCTTTTACTCTTATTATTTCTATATTCTTATAAACCTCACTTGAATTTTTATTTAATTGACCTTTTGTTGCAGTAATTGTTGAAACCAAATTAACTTCTGCAAGTTTTTCTGCGATTGAAGTCATAAAGTAACCTGTAGAACTTTTTATATTTGGGTAGAAATATTCTGATACTACCCAGATTTTATTCTTTTTCATTCTTATTATCTTACCGCACTACTTAATCCTGGTGGAAAGTCGGCTAATTCTTCAATTATTGACCAATTCTCATTAAACCATTTAATATTTTCATTAAAACCTTCCTCAAAATCACCAATTGGCCTGTAATCAATTAGGCTTTGGGCTTTTTTAATTGATGCAAGTAGTCTTTTCTTTGTATCCCATTTTCTGACCGGTTTAAAAACTATTTCGGTTTTATTTTTTGTTGTCTTATTCACTAAATCAGCCATGTCTCTAATTGAAATTTCTTTACCAGATGCTAAATTAAAGTTTTCTCCAACTGCTTCTTTATAGTATGATGCCTTAATTAATCCCTGAACAAGATCAAGAACATATGTAAAATCTCTAGTTTCATCCCCTGTTCCGGTTATAGGTAATCCAATACCTTTCATAGCCCAATAAATAAAATTTGGAATTACATTTCTATATTGTCCAGGGACCTCACCTGGACCATAGGAGTTAAAAAACCTGCAATTAATTATGGGTAAATTGTAATTGTGATAATAATAATTATTATACATTTCGCCGGTCATTTTATTAATTTGGTATGGGGTTGTCAAATGCATTGAAATAAAATCTTCCTCAAGAGGTAATTTACCGTATGAACCATATATAGCACAACCGCTAGATGCATAAACAAATTTTTCTACATTGGCTAATCTTGAATACTCCAATAGTCTTATATGACCTAATACATCGACATCAGCAGAAACCTCTGGAAAATCAACGGAATTTTGATTTGCAAAAAAGGCTGCCAGATGAAAAACAATTTTAATATCTTCCTTAAAAACTCTTTTTAAATCAACATCACTTCTTACATCACCTTCTACAAACATAATGTTATTCATTGGTGTTACATTCCAAGGGTTTTTGGTTTTAATCGATGATAGATTATCTAAAACAATAATTTTAGCAGATTTGCCGAGAAGAATTGAAAGTCCAATAATTAGATTACTGCCAATGGCTCCAGCGCCACCTGTTACTAAAATATTTTTTCCATAGAGATTACTAATAATTTCTTTATCAAGATTAATTAATTTTAGGTAATCTGAAACTAGTTTTATACGATTTTCATACATTTTTTTGTTCTTTTAAAAAATTAATAATTTGTTCTGATGCAGTACCGTCTCCGTAAGGGTTTGCATTTTTTAAAAAAGATTTATAATACAATTTATCTTCTAATAATTTTGAAACTTCATTTATGATTAAATCAGTATTTGTTCCAACCAATTTAACTTTTCCAAATTCGACTGCCTCTGGTCTCTCAGTAGTATCTCTCATTACAAGAACAGGTTTATTCAATGAAGGTGCTTCCTCTTGAACACCACCACTATCAGTTAGAATAATTGAGGATTTATTCATTAAAAAAATAAATTCTAAATATGCCAATGGTTCTATCAAAAATACATTATGTAAATTTGAAAGTTTTTTTTCAACAATTTCTTTGATATTAGGATTTAAATGTACTGGATAAACAAAATTTATATTTATAAATTTTTTGGATAATTTATGTATTGCATTACATATATTAGAAATTCCTAAACCAAAATTTTCTCTTCTATGGGCAGTTATCAGTATGGTTTTTTTTGCTAAGTCAAACTCAAAATTTTGTTTGTAAAGGATATCAAGTTTTTTTTGTTTTATTAAATCTAGTGCCAAATAAAGGGTGTCAATTATTGTGTTTCCAGTTACAATTATATTTTTATTCGGAATATTTTCATTAATTAAATTTTTCTTGGATTTTTTGGTTGGAGAAAAATGATACTTGCTGATTTTAGATGTTATTTGTCTGTTAAATTCTTCGGGCCAAGGAGAATATAAGTCATATGTTCTTAAACCGGCTTCTACATGAGCAACATTGATTTTTTTATAAAAACATGCTAAAGAAATGGCAAAAGTGGTTGTAGTATCTCCATGAACAAATACCAAATCTGGCTTAAAAGAATCAAGAACTGAATTAATCCCTATGAGTATTTTACTAGTTAAGTTTGGTAGAGTTTGATTTTTAGACATTAAATTTAAATCAAAATCTGGATCTATATAAAATGTATCTAGAACTTGATCAAGCATATCTCTGTGCTGAGCTGTTACGCAAACTTTGGTTTCAAAAACCGATTCGTTTTTCAGTTTTTTAATCAAAGGAATCATCTTTAAAGCCTCTGGTCTCGTACCAAAAACTATTAATAAATTTTTATTATAGGCCATAAGTTTTTTTCATCCAATCGGTTGTTCTTTTGATGCCTTCAACAGGATCAACAACAGGATTGTGATTAAGATCTTTAATGGCTTTGGAAAAGTCAACGGTTTTAATTTTTGTAGTAAATTTCTCAGATTCCTTGTATGTAACCAATTTTTTGTTGCCATTAGTGGCGTCAAGGACAATATCAGAATATTCTTTAATATCCATCTCCCATTCAACCTTACCACCAACATTATATACTTCTCCAGATTTAAAATTTTCAGTAATATTAGCAAATGTGTAACAAGAATCTTCCACATAATCAATTATTCTTTTATGTCCTTTGAAAACTGTGTATGGTTGATTAGTAAGTGATAAATAAATAAACTTTGGTATAAATCCTCTATATGGTGTATAATGTTCGTGTGGCCCATAACAATTAAGAGGTCTTACTCTTACTATTTCATTACCAAACATAGTGGCAGCATTTAAACACATAAGCTCACCGGCCCACTTTGTAATTGCATAATCATTCATTTGAAATGTGTCAGAAATTTTATTATTAATCATAACATCTTCTGTCATAAAGCCTTCATAATCTCCATAAACTTCGCACGATGAGAAAAAAATCATTTTAAAATTATATTTTACTTGAAAATCAATTATATTTTTGGTACCAATCATATTGGTCATCCAAAGATTTTCATAATATGCTTCTCCATTCCATCTGCCATACTCTGCTGCCAAATGATAAACAAAGTCAAATTTACCGTGATCATCAAATATTTTCTCTAGCTGTCTATAATGCTTAACATCACATCTAATATAATTTTCTCTTTCAGTATTATATAGATCAACTCCTATAACATTATGACCTCTAGACCTTAATTCATTGCATAAATTCGTGCCGATATTACCAGCTGCTCCAGTTACTAATATTTTCATGTAGTTTATATTTAAAATTAAATTTATTTTTTAAGATTTTGTAATAATATTTTAGAAAGTTTTTTGAGTACTATTTCAGTACTAAATTTTGATTTTGCAAGATTGTGACCTGAAATAGAGATTTGCTTTTTGAATTCATAATTCGTTAGTACTTTTTCCAAGTTTTTTTGAAATAAAACTTTATCTTTTGGTGGAGAGAGCAAGGCTTCACAACCATTTGTTACTAAAGCCGGAATTTCACCGACAGAGGTTGAAATTACAGCAAGTCCTGAAGATAAAGCCTCAATGATAGCGTTAGGCATTCCTTCATGCCATGACGGAAAAACAAAAATCGAATTATCTCTGTAGGCTTTTAACAAGGACTCATTTTTAAGCCAACCCTTAAAATTAACATTTTTAATGTTTTTTGTTTCAATTATTTTTTTTAAAATACGCTCTGCATTTCCCTTGCCCACGAATGTTAAGGTTAAATCGTATCCCATCTTTTGCAGGTTTTCAAAAACTTCAATTAGATCTAAAACACCTTTTTGATTTTCTAACCAACCAACAAATAATAATTTATTATTATTGAAATTTTTATAATTTTTTGTTCTTTCTTTTCCTAAATCAATTAGTTCTGATGTAGCAGTCCAATTATTTAAAATTTTTACCTTAGAAGTAGGTATATTTAGCTTTGTTATTGCAAATTCTTTCATGGTTTCTGCTTGACATAAAAAAACAGAAGCTTTTGAATACATTGTTTTTATTAAAAAATGCATAGTTTTTGAATTGGCTACTTGCTCGATAAGTTTTCCAGCTCTAGGAAAAATTATGCTTGGTGTTCCCAAATAATAAGAAATTGAAATCATTAAACCTTTTTCGAGACCACTAAGTCCCTCGGAAGAAAAAACTAAAACAATATTGGGTCTTTTAAAAATTAGATTAAAGATGAAATTACTAAATCTTCTAAGGAAAATTAGAAATCTTATTAATAAATTGGGAGGTGGATTAGAAATCTGAGTACTATCTACTAAAATTAAATCGAACTCATCTTTAATTTTAGATGAAACCAAAAGATTACATGATTTGATAATTCCGCCAAAGGTGTTGAACTCACCTCCTCTAAATCCACCGACAATTAAAACTTTTGATTTCATCACCTTTTTTTATTAGAATTTTTTTTAAAATATAGTTTTCCTTCACTCTTGAATTGCTTTTGGGTTTTGAATTTATCGTCAAATATTAAATTTACAGACTCTATTATTGAATCTGCAACTTTGTATTCAATTATTTTATTAATCTCTTCTAAACTTAAATTTTTAATTTTTTCTGAGTGAATTGGATATTTTTTTATTATTGGACCAGTGTCTATACCCTTATCCATTAAATGAGTGGTTAATCCTACATTATTAAAATCATTATTTTTCAAGGCCCAATAAGTTGAATCTAATCCTCGATAATTTGGTAATATTCCCATATGACAATTTAAAATACCTATTTTTGGGATTTTAAGTAATGATTCTTTAATAATGCCTCCACCAGTAAAAACTATAAGATCTGGGTTATAGCTAGAAATCATGTTCAAAATATCTTTAGAATGAAAATCATCTGTTTCAAAAAACTCAATTTTTGCTTTTTTACATAGCTTTTTTACAGATTTGTAACCATTTTTATAAATTTTTTTATGGTAAGACGAAAAACCGTCTAATTTTTTTGATTGAAAATCTGAAAAACTAAAAATTTGCAAAATGATTTTCTTATAAATTTTATAAAATAAATTCAAGCCCTCCTGTTTAAATTGTTTCTTTAATACTTTTCCGCTGTAAATGTTCTTACAAATGATTGATTTAATATCGTAATCAGAATCTAAAATTAAATTTGAAACGGATAAAGTCAACGCACTAAATCTGCTTGCAGAAAGAATAATTATTTTTTTATTTTTCATATAAGAACTTAACGGTATATCCGTCAAACTTACTTACAGCTTCACAGAAGAACAATAACGAATTTTTAAAGGCAGAATATTTAGTGAAGGTTAGCAGGCCATGTAAAAATAATTTTTTTGAATATATATCTTTTTTAAATATTTTTTCAACTTTCCAGTTTTCAGCGTCAGATGAACTCATTAAATAAACGTCATTATTATAATATGAGACTTCGCTTGCAATAGAAATATATATTTTGTCATGAGCTAAAGTAGAATACCAAGCAGGGCCTGGTAAATATTCTCCCTTGATAATTTCATGCTTATCTCTCATATACTTAATAACATATGATTTTCCAAACGGGTTATTCATGCACCAAATAACATGCTTTTTAAAAAAAAAAGCGCTAATTGCCCTATACTTTAAGTTGTTCTGACCAAGTTTAGTTTTCAGATTCCAATTTTGATCGAATAAATAAATTTTTGATTCTCTTTTACTATCTCCAGTGAAAACCCAATAGTTATTTGTGTATTTATCAAAGTAAACAGACAAAATTTGTTTAATTTCTCCTTTAGAAAATAAGATTTTTTTTTGCCAGCTTACACCTTTATTTTTTGAAATAAATACACCCACATTGTATTTTGATTTTGAATCTCCGTATTCACCAATAACAATTGTATTTTTGTTAACACATATATTATTAGGATGAACGTATTTAGTAAATGGAAATTTAAATTTAAAATTGAGTTCAGTATTTCTTATTTGGTATACCTTTCTGTTACAAATAATCAAATAATCTGAATCTGAAGTTTTAACTACGTTAATTCTGTCTAATCTAAAAAGTCTTTTTAAAAGCGAAACTTTGTAAAGTAATCTGGTAATGAAATTATTAAAATTATATATATATTTTATTCCATTGTTAACTAACGTAAGTTTTCTTCCATGCGAAAAAACATTATTATTTTCATCATAATAATAGTGGATTCTTCCTTTAAATTTATTGTTTTTAAAATTTATCATCTAAATTCATCTCAATAACTTTTCCATCTATTCCGTCAAGTGCCTCACCAAATAGTTGAAAATTTTTTAGGTTTTCATTCACAATAGGAAAAGCAATTACTCCATTTTTAAAAATAGAAATTGGGAAATTATCCTTTTTAAATTTCTTTAAAATATTCCAATTAGTTAAATCATTACTGTAAAGTAGTTCTGCAAAACCGTAATCTGATGAGTATCCAGGTTCAACAGATGTTCCTGCGAAATATAAATTGTTAACTTTAGTTGTGTACCAAATTGGACCATTGAATTTTTGACCAATTTTTATATCATCGTTTTTTCTTGAATATTGTATTAGGTGTGAAGGCTCATTTGGTGAATCCATAAGCCAAAAAACATATTTTTTTTTAAAAAAAATATTACAAGCTCTCCAATTTTGTGAGCCATCACCTAGAAGTTTAATTTTTTTGAAATGAATATCTGAAACTAATATTTGACACTCACCATTTTTATCACCCGTTAATGTCCATATTTTATTTGTAAATGGATCTTGTTTTATGCAATGTATGTGTTTGATAGAGTTTCTAGGAAATTCATAGACTCTAGACCAAGAATCGCCCATATCAACTGATATATAAATTGGTACACCTTTTCTAGAATTGTTAGCTCCATATTCCCCAAATATTAATTCACCTGAGGATGTTTTACATATATCAACGTGTAATAGATTTCTACAGTTTTTTAATTTAAGAACACTTTTTAATTTGGTACTTTTTGTGAAAGTATATAGCTCCCCTCTTCTAATAATAACTAATTTGAGGGGGTTTTTTGAGATAACATATACATTGCACTTGTCAGCCCTAGTAAATCTTCTTAATATCCTATTAAATGATATTATATCAACAATTTTTGTTGGCATTTCAATCTTGAATTTATGATTTCCCTCTAAAATATAAATTGTTTTAAATTTCGAATATATCTTTAGATTCTCTGAATTATAATGAGATATCTCAAAATCTTTTTTTTTAATGTAAATCATAAATACAATTAATTTTTAATCAGTTTAATTATATGTTTTTCATTAATTTTTTTAGCGATTGTTGCCAAGAAATAAATTTATATGTTCCAACTAAACTCAATAATTTTTTGTTATCTCCGAAATGAATATTCATATCTTTTTTTCTAATCCTAGATTGATTTATTTTTATTTTTATTTGTTTGCCAGATAATTTAATCATTGAGTGAACCAGCTTTTTCAATTTTAATTTTTTACAGGTACATATATTAATAGCTTCACCATAAGATTTATCATTATTAATCAAGCTCCACATTATATTTACAACATCATAAACGTCAATAAAGTCTCTTTCGACATTTAAATTTCCAGTCTCAAGAAAACCTTTCTTTGGTAAGGATGAAATTTGGGAGAAAAAGTTCCCAATAGCCAAATATTTGGGCATATTTTTTCCAATAATATTAAATGGTCTAACAACTACTAATTTTCTAGATTTTTTTTGCCAAGAAAGTGAATTGATGGTTTGATTATACTTTGATTTTCCATAAAGGGTTGTAGGTTTTGGGTTAAAGTTTTCAGAAATGGGTAATTCTTCAGGTTTTACAATACCGTATTCTGCAGAACTACCTACGATTAAAATTTTTGTATGGTCTTGTAAATTATTTATTTTAATCGAGTTAAGTAAAATAGAACAATAAGTTGTGTTTACAGCTTTAATGGTTTTAGAATTTAAAGAATTATCTGCTGTACCTGCTAAATGAAAAAGATAATCAGGCTTTATTGAAGATATAGCTAAATTAATTTGTCTTTTATCATTTATATCATCTATATAATAATTTTTACATTTTGATAAATTTTTAGTTCCTAAACTGTATATTAAAACCTCTTCATTTATATTTTCATAGAGGAAATTAATCAGGTGTTGACCTAAAAAACCTCCTGCACCAGTTATTATTATATTCATTTGTCTGGAAGAAATATACTTTTGTCGCGAGAAAAAACCTTTTGTGCTACTTCATAATCATCAACACGGCCAATATCTAACCACTTACAATCTTGCTCATGACAAAGGACTTTATAACTATTTTTCTTTAATTTCATCATTAAATCAGGTATATCTAAATATTCATTCTCCTTAACAAAATTTTGAATTGAAGCTTTGTTAAATACATTTATTCCCATGCTAACTTTATAATCAAAAGTTGGCTTCTCTATATATTTTTTTAACTGAGATTTATTATCTAGTTCTAAAACTCCAAAATCTATATTGACTTGTCTTGAGAAAGTAGCTATAGTTGCAGCAGCTTTTTCTTTAATATGAGTTTCATATATTTCTAAAAAATTAATAGTGGTTAAAAGATCTCCATTTAAAACCAAAAAATCATTTTCAAGATCACTCATGACTAAACTAATTGGACCAGCAGTTCCTAAAGGACTAACTTCAAGAGAATATTTTATTGATACACCAAACTCACTACCATCTTTAAAATAAGCTTCAATCATATGATGTAAGTGACCAACTGCCATAATAATTGATTTTACACCAAAAAACTCAAGTTGTTTTACAAGAACTTCCAAAATTGGAATATTATCTATTGGCATTAAGGGTTTAGGAAGATTAGCGGTGTAAGGCATTAGCCGTGTTCCTTTTCCGCCTGCTAAAATTAAAGCTTGCATTTTAAATGTTATAAGAATTTGTTTTATAAAAATCTAAGTTATTAGAAATAAAATCTATTGTTTTTATTAATCCTGCTCTCAAATCTATTTTTGGTTTCCAATTAATTAAATTTTTTGCTTTAGAATTATTACTTATTAAATTCATGACTTCGCTATCTTTAGGTCTTATTCTTGAATCATCTGAAATAATTTCTTTATTTAATCCCATAATTTCCATAATAAGTTTGGATATTTCTCCAATTGATGCTGCCTTTCCATAACCCAAATTAATTACTTCACCAACATGTTCATTATAAATAGCTGCATTAATAAAACCATTAACTGTATCCTCAACATAAGTAAAGTCTCTAACAGGTGATAGGTCTCCCAAAGAAAGAGTTTTTTCAGTTAATAATTGTGAAATTATTGTTGGAATAACAGCTCTAGATGATTGTCTTGGTCCATAAGTGTTGAATGGTCTTACTGTTATTACTGGGGTTTCAAAAGAATTATAATACGCCTCTGATAATTTATCAGCAGAAATTTTTGAAGCAGAATATGGTGATTGACCTTGCATAGGATGTAATTCATCTATGGGAGTGTATTGCGCTGTACCATATGTTTCAGATGTTGATGTATTAATAATCAATGGAATGTCATTTTTTCTTGTAGATTCTAGAACATTAACTGTCCCTTGAATATTTGTTTTTACATAACTTAATGGAGCTTCATAAGAATATGGAATTCCAATAAGCGCTGCAAGATGAAAAATTATATCTTGACCTTTGGTCTGAAGATCCATAAAACTAGAATCTTCAATATTTCCCTTAATAACAATTAATGATTTTTTTATTTCTTTATCAATAAATTCGAGATTAGACCAATCGCTTCTTGAGTTATAGTGAAGCATAGCCGTTACAACAGCACCCTTTTCTACTAATTTTGAACACAAATGACTTCCTATAAAGCCACCAGCTCCAGTAACAAAAACTTTTTTATTATTTAAATTCATTTTTTAATATTTATAAAAGATATATTAGACTAAATGTAATTATTCAAATTACAAAGAAACAAAATCAGTAACCATAATTCCATTTTTAAAGTTGTAAGTGTGTGTTCCAAAAGCACCTTTAAAGCTATGATGCGATAACTCAAACTCTTTATGTTCGATATACTCATTTTCATTTAATTCTATAATTCTTGCAACACCAACTCCCTCACCATATCTATCCCAACCTTGTATTTGATATGATCTATACATATTATCATTTTCAAAAATAATTCCAGCATTCCTAGCTCTAAGAGAATCAAAAATTAATGGATTCATTGGATGAGATTTCCATTCGTTAGAAACTAAATTATCCGAATAGAACGCATGAAGCTCAGAGCAATGCTCACCTGAACTTGAGCTATCAATATTTGTAAGTATCCACCATTTGTTTTTCAATCTAAATATATTAGAATCAACAGCGGACACATTTGGTATTAATACTGTTTCAAGTTCCCATTTAAGTGGAAAATTAAGACACTTATACAACCTTATTTCTTTTGCAGCAGATGATTCAGGAATCATATAAATTTCTCCATTGAAATCAAACACATTTGGATATGATAAATGAAAATTCTCTACTAAGGCTTTACCAATATATTTCTCTCCTAATTTATTTATTTCGTAAACTGAAATATGTCCTTTATTTAATAAAAAATCATATTCTTCTACAAAGCAATAATCTTTTTCATTGTGTCTGTAAAGAAATGGATCTGCAACAAAGGAATTAGATGGATTCTTAAAAATTTTTGATTTTCTAATTGATATATCTCTCCAATCATCAGAATATTGATATGCAACATTCCATTTTTGTTTTTTTCTAAGAATTTTTCTGACGAGTTTTATTAGTATATATAAAAATGTTTTAAATAAATAAATAATTTGGTGTTTGATTGTTGGTATTAAATATAAAGGTTTGTCATAAGGTCTTTTAGGGTATAATCTTATTTTATTTTTTTTAAAAATATCTTCAAGAATTAGATGCATAAACACATTTGCTTTCTTATAAAGCCTAACCATATTCAATGTGTAAAAAAAACTTGTAGGTAAATTTCCTTTAAAAATAACATTTCCCCCATCTAACTCTTCAGTTAATATTTGAATAATAAATCCTGTACTTTTTTCTCGATTATATACTTCCCAAAATCCGGGTGGAGTTCCTCTATTAACATTATTATCTCCGTGATGAAATGAAATTATGCCATTTTTACATAATGTTAAAATATCTCCACGAAGAATTCCAGACCCTCCTCTAATTAAAATATCTAGGTTTTCCTCTTTTATTTTTTTAAGATCTTCTTTGGAAAATCTATGAATAAAACCACTTTTTGAGACTATTGGTTTAATATAAATTTTTTTGATATCAAATAAGTTAATAGGGTATTTTTTAAAAAAAAATTCTGTATTTATAAATCTTTTAACAAATTTTCTTTCAAAAAATGATATAACCTTGAAACAAAATTCGGTAATAGATTTTCTTTTTTTAAAATCACTTTCTTGAATTATTATGCAAGATATTTCATATGTATCTGATTGATAAGATTTTTTAATAAGATCGAAAATATTCCATGGTTGAAGTTTGTTATCTATAATTAAACCCACTCTTGCTTTTTTCATAGTAATTTATTTTTTATTTGAAATTAAAAGATTTTCGTATTTATTTAACATTTGATCCAAACCAAAATTTTTAGCTGCATATTTTCTTGCTCTTTTAACGATAGCTGATTTAAATTTAGGGTCCATGGTATTTAGATTTTCTAAACTAATACATATTGATTCTGGTGATAAAGGATTACACAACAGCCCTCTTTCATTATCACCAATAATCATTGGATGATCACACACTGATGATGCAATTACAAAACACCCTGAAAGCATT
>MDTG01369495.1_pt1 | contig 17693 bp, 17 predicted proteins | sample 811421 | NCBI WGS metagenome assembly MDTG01 (sample SAMN05326645, study PRJNA326480) | marine metagenome | isolation source: seawater | place: Pacific Ocean: South East | collected 2011 | reverse complement strand
TTGTTATATGCTGCTCAAGATCTAGATAAAGTAAAAGCTAAAGGCGAAGATCAAAAAGCTGGTGTAGATCTAGTAAGAAGAGCATTAGAATCTCCTATCAGACAAATTACCAAAAATGCTGGAGTAGATGGTTCAGTAGTGGTTGGTAAATTGTTAGAACAAAATAAAAAATCACATGGCTATGATGCGCAGAATGAAGAATATTGTGACATGTTTGCTAAAGGTATTATCGATCCTGTAAAAGTTGTTAGAACTGCTCTTCAAGATGCAGCTTCTATCTCAGGATTGTTGGTAACTACAGAGGCAATGATAGCTGATAAACCAGATGATAAAGATGCTGGTGGTGCACCTGCAATGCCTGGAGGAATGGGCGGCATGGGTGGTATGGGAGGAATGGGCGGCATGGGAATGTAACCCAAAAACTCTTAATAAAAATTCTAAAAGGGCAGTTTTTACTGCCCTTTTTTTTTGTTTACTCAAAAAACTTATAGGTAAATAATCAAATTCCATGAAAATTTCTGAGGTCACAAATGCATTTGAAGTTGGTAAATTCGCTATAAATTCTGACTTTTTAAAATCAAAAAAATATAAAAAAAATCCTAAAAAAATTCTGTTACAGTCAAACTTAATTAATTTAAGCTATATAAAAGACAAAGAAATAATTAGTAAAAAAAATTCTCATGTCTATTTTTTTTGTGCGAATGATAAAATTGTTAAAATTGGAGCCTCTGAGACATCTATAAAAGATAATATGAGTTATTACGTTGAAAGGGCCATTGCAGGTGGATTTTCACCGACTAGATTTATGTGCCATATGTTGATTTACGCTCACTTGAAATTACAAAATGAGATAAAAATTCATGCAATTACATACCAAAATATAGATGTAGAAATTAAGGACTTAGACTCTGTATCTCCACAAAATGTAGGATTGAGTTCTAAAGATTTAGAACAAATTTGTATAAAACAATATTATAATAAATGTAACAATTATCCTGAATGGAATTTACAAGAACAGAGTAAGGAGTACCCAGAAAAAATTTTTGAATTAATGAATTCTTATAGAGAATTTAGAAAAAAGAAAAAACATTCTCTACATAATAATAATGAAGAACTAATTTCTCATTTTAGGAGGTGCGAAAATTATAATCTCATGTGATTTTTTAATGTGGTCATCACCTTTCTCAATTCTATTTTTTCCAATTCTAGTTTCACCCTGACCCATAGTGTATTGCCAACTTGGAAAATAATGTTTAAATCCTTTGTAGAATTTTCTAATAGTTGGACAATCGTTATAAGATAGAATGAAACCACCCTTATGTTTTTTTAACATATCCCTTAATTTTTCGTGAGGGAAATCTTTATGGTGAACTGGAATATTTCTCATTGGGTAAACCCCTTTAAACATTTTAGAGTCTGAACCAATATAATAAGGAGGATCGCAATACAAAAAATCATTTTTATGTTTTTTTAAAACTTTTTCAAAATCTCCGTGTTTAACAATTAATTTACCAGGTTTAAAATTTCTTATTTTTTCCAGCATTGATTGATATTTTTTTTTTCTTAAGTAAATTTCTGATGTCCATCCCATAAATCCTGGGCCGTAAGATAAATTAAAGTTATAAACGTAATAAACTGCTAAAGTGAGTGGATCTAATTTAATTTCTTTTCTCCAAACTTTATTTAGGATTTTCCTTATTTTTTCAAATTCTGAAAAAGTGGGTTTAAGTTTTTTTAATCTTTTAAAGAGTATTTCAGGTTTTTTAATTTGAAAATTCCAGTAATTACAAAGGATATCAAAAATATCATAACCAACTACATTAAGTCCTAAAATTTTGCTCATGGCTATTTCAATCGATCCACCCCCAAAAAATGGTGAGACTACTTTTTTAACATTATTTGGTAGTAATTCCAAAACATGACCTACTGCTAAAGATTTTCCACCTGCATATCTGATTGTGGATAAAGCAACTCTTTTATACTTATTTTGGCTTAGTTTATTTTTGCTTATAATTGATTTTAAAAAAACATCTTTTTTTTTTTTTAAAATTAATTGATGATTCTGCATATTGATTATATATATCACATCAGTGATTATATAAACTTACGATTATGTCAAAAAGATATAGTGGAAAATCATTTAAAGACTCTAGTGTCAAAAAAAAACCAAAATTAAGTTTTAAAGAAAAAAGGAAGCTTAAGAGAGAAAAAACTAAAAAAACAAATTAAAACCATATTTTTCACTAAATTCTAATATTTATTGTGCTTTTTTAAAGTTTTCAAAAAAAAAAATTAATGTATAAGAGCCACAAATTATGAGTAACAATATAAGAAACATCACAATAATTGCTCACGTCGACCACGGCAAAACAACTTTAATTGATAATTTAATGAAGCAAAGTGGCTCATTTAGAGAAAATGAAGTTGTTGATGAAAGGTTAATGGATTCTGGTGAGCTTGAAAAAGAGAGAGGAATTACTATTCTTGCAAAGCCTGCCTCTATAAATTGGAAAGAGTCTAGGATTAATATAATTGATACTCCTGGCCACAGAGATTTTGCAGCAGAAGTTGAAAGAGTGCTAAGCATGGCTGATGGAGCTTTATTATTAATAGACTCAGCTGAAGGGGTTATGCCTCAAACAAAATTCGTCCTTTCAAAAGCTTTAAAACAAGGCTTAAAACCAATTGTTGTAATTAATAAATTAGACAAATCTGATCAAAGAGCAAATGAAGTGTTGGATGAAACTTTTGATTTGTTTGTAAGTTTAGATGCAAATGAAGAGCAATTAGATTTCCCTGTTTTGTATGCAAGTGGTAGATCTGGATGGGCTGATAAAGAAGTTGATGGCCCAAGAGAAAACCTTAATCCACTTTTAGATCAAATTATTGAACATGTTAAACCAGCTGAATTAGATAAAACTAAGCCTTTTGCTATGCTATCTACACTACTATATGCAGATAGTTTTCTAGGAAGAAGTTTAGTTGGTAGAATTACTCAAGGATCTGCTAAAGCCAATCAGGCTATAAAAGCAATTAATTTAAAAGGTGAAAAAGTTGACGAAGGCAGACTAACTAAGATTTTCAGGTACGAAGGTACTAAAAAAGTTCCAATCGAAGTTGGTGAAGCTGGAGATATAGTGGTGGTAGCTGGTTTAGAAAAAGCAAATGTTGCTGATACAATATGTGATCTTGAGGTAAATGATCCAATTGAAGCAACTCCGATCGATCCCCCCACAATGTCTATTACAATTACAGTTAACACATCTCCTTTGGCAGGTACTGAGGGTAAAAAGCTTACAAGTACTCAAATAAGGGACAGATTAATTCAAGAAGCTCAAAACAATGTGGGAATTACTTTTTCTGAAAATGACGGAAATGACTCGTTTGTAGTAAGTGGTAGAGGCGAATTAATGCTGGAGATATTACTAACTCAAATGAGAAGAGAAGGGTTTGAAATGACTGTCAGTCCTCCTAAAGTTTTATTTCAAAAAGATGAAAGTGGAAGTAAACTTGAACCAATTGAAGAGATTACTATGGATCTTGATGAAGAGTATTCATCAAAAATAATAGACTCTATGAATAGAAGGAAAGGTAAATTGATTGAATTAAAAGATACTGGTAAAGATAAAAAAAGATTAATATTTCACGCACCTACCAGAGGCTTGATGGGATACACTAGTAGATTTCTTACTCTTACAAAAGGTAATGGAGTTATAAACAGAATTTTTCATGCATACGGACCATTTGAGGGTGAAATGGAGGGAAGAAGAAATGGAGCTTTAATTTCTATGGAACAAGGTAAGGCTGTTGCATTTGCGATATTTAATTTACAGGCTAGAGGAGAAATGTTTGTGACACATAATGATCCTGTCTATCCTGGGATGATTGTTGGTTTAGCCCCTAAACCAGGTGATATGATAATTAATGTCATGAAAGGAAAAAAATTAACAAATATGAGAACACAGGGGACTGATGAAAATGTTGTTCTTACTCCTGTTAGAAAGATGTCGATTGCCGAACAATTAAGTATGTTAAATACTGATGAGGCTCTTGAAATTACACCTGTGTCATGCAGATTAAGAAAAGCAATTCTTGATCCACATGAAAGAAAAAGAAATGAAAAAGCTGGCGCTGCAGCTTAATCAAAAAATTTGTCGACTAAATATAGACCTAAAGCAACACAAGGCCCTATCCCAAAAGCAAATAGTAAAGTTCCAATTCCAACAATTCCTCCTAAATACCAACCAATACTGACCACTGTAATTTCAAGAGTGGCCCTGACTAAAGCTATCGGTAAATTTGTTTTCTTTTGCAAACCTATCATTAACCCATCTCTTGGTCCTGCTCCCAAATTAGAGACTAGATAAATACCCCCTCCAATACCAACTAAAATTACTGAAACTACTGCCAAGATTAATTGATTTACATAACTTGAGGGTGTAGGTACAAATTTTATACAAAGGTCTATCATCAATGCTATTATTAAAGCGTTAAAGATGGTTCCCATGCCTGGCTTTTGACTAAGGGGTATCCACAAAATTAAAACACCAACACTTATCAAAAATGTAATCGTTCCAATACTTAGATTTACATTTAGAGAAATACCTTGTGCTAAAACACTCCAAGGAGAGGCTCCAGTGAAAGACACAATTAACAATCCTTCACCCAGACCAAAAAGTGTCAGACCAAAGCACAAAAAAAAGAATGTTGAAAATTTAGGTTTGAAATCGTATGGCTTTTCCGAGCTCCAATTCACTTTTGGTATCTTTTTAATTTTTAAGAACATTTTTTAATAAGTTATTCCTATTATTGATAAAGTCTAATAATGTAATTACCAAATGAAAAAATTCTTAGCTACTTTAATTTTAGTATTCTACTCCTCAGTTTCTTTAGCACATATGGCGCACTATAATAATTATAATAAAATAGAAATGGAAATATTCAGAAATGGTGAATTAATTGGATATAATTATTATTTTTTTTCAAGAGAAGGAGATCAAACAATAGTTACTAATCAAATAAAATTCTCAGTCAAAATTTTAGGGGCAACTATTTTTCATGTTGAGGGATATGGTGAAGAAAAGTATTTTAGGGATCAACTTATTTCATATGATTCTAAAACTATTCAAAATGATAAAGAAAAATTTGTCAATTTATCATTTAATAAAGATACAAAAAAACTTGATATTAAGGGATCTTCATTTAGCGGTGAGGCATCAGTTGATAATGTTATTGGAAATTGGTGGAATCATAAAGTTTTACAATCAAACAGTCAAATCAGCCCAATTTCTGGAAGTGTTAAAAAACAAATAGTCACTTTTGTCGGAAAAAAAAAAATTAATCTATATGGTAAAACTTTTGAAGTAGATCATTTTACACTAAAATCAAAAGATATGAGTCTACCTAAAGATAAAAGATTAGATTTTAATATTTGGTATGACCAAAAGAATTCGAGAATTATGAAAGTCTCTTATTCAAGGTTAGGTGATTGGGAATATCGTTTAAAAAATTTTGAATAATTTATAAAGAAATTTTTTTAATTAAATCATTTGCACTAATCCATCCGGACTCTAGTCTAGGACCAACAAACCAATCACCACAAACACCCAATTTTTTTGCTGGATTCCAATAGCTCTTAATTCGAAAAGGTTTTGAATTAGATGAATATTTCCAACCATGATTAATGCTATAAACTATTTTTGTTTTTTTTATTTTTGTAAGTTTGAAAAATTTTTCAATCAAAATTTTTGAATTTTCTTTCAAATCTTTTTTATTTCCATTTATCTTTTTATTGGCCCATTTAAAAGTACTCTGTAAGGTCCACAGTTCATATTTTGATTTAAATCTTTTTTTTGTATTTTCGTTGCCAGCCCATCCTAGAATTGGATCATCAAAAAGGAAACTGCTGGGAACCTTTTTACCTTTTTTTATTGCAATCATAACTGTAATATTTGAATCCATTTTTATATTTTTTTTTATAAAAGAATTATTTATAAATTTTTTTGAAAGTTTTCTAAGCTGAGGAAAAGGGCAAGTTAAAATAATACCTTTATAAGTTTTAACTTTACCGTCATTAAACAATAAAAACCATGATCTATCTTTATAATAAATTTTTTTAACTTCACTTTGATAATAGCATCTAATTTTTTTTAAAAGATATTTGCAAATATCGTTATTACCGTTTTTTCCGATAATTTTAATATGTTTTTTATCCTCTTTTTTTTTTGAATTCAAAAAAATATGAGTTCCACCCCATTTTTTTAAAATTTTTTTTTTGATCAAATTACTTGTAAATTTTTTAAAATTTCTTGTTTTCGGAGAGATATATTGTGTGCCGTGATCAAAACCAATTTTATCTTTTATTCTTTTAAAAGAAGCTCTGCCACCAGGTCCTCTACCTTTATCAAATAAATCTAATTGATATTTTTTATTAAGTAAATTTGCAATTGTGGCGCCCGAGATACCAGATCCAATTACACAAAAGTCCTTCATTTACCAGCAACAACCATACCGTCTATCATCATTGTAGGAGAGTTTGTTGAGAACTTAAATTCTAAATCATCGGCTAAAATTAAATTTTGAAACATATCCCTAAAATTTCCCGCAATAGTAATTTCATTGATTGGATATTTAAACTCTCCATTTTCAATAAGAAAGCCAGTTGCTCCTACTGAGTAATCTCCCGTCACAATATTACTTCCATGACCTATAGTCTCTGTTATGTAAAGACACTTTGAATTAAAGTTTAACAAGTCATTATAACTAATTTTTCCATTTTCGAAGTAAAGATTACTAGTGCCCCCACTTCTTCCATTTGATTTAAGTTTTAATTTTTTGCCATTGTAAGTATCTGTTAAATAATGTTTTAAAGTTCCATGATCTACTAATTTTAGTGTATCGGTTTTAACACCTTCAGAGTCAAAAGTTCTTGATCCAAGGCCTTTTAATATATCAGGTTTGTCGAGAATATTAATTGAGTCAGAAAATATTTTTTTATTTATCTTATCCTTCAAAAAAGAAGTGCCCCTAGAGATAGCTGAAGATGATATCGCGCTAGCGAAGGTACTTAATATTCCTTTTGCAATTCTTTTATCAAAAATTATTGCAATTTTTTCACTGCCTATTTTTTTAGGACTTAGTTTTCTAATTGTTTGCTCAGCTGCAATTTTTCCTAATTCCTCGGCACTTTTAATGTCTTTTAAATGACACCTATTGCTATACTCATAATCCCTTTCCATACTTTTATCGTCTTTTGCTACAGCTACACTGGAAGCTATAAATGATGAGGTTTTGTAACCTGCACAAAAATCATCGCTATTAGCCAAGATAAAATTTGATTTATCCTCAGTAAAACTAGACTCTGTATTAACTATTTTTTTATCTTGTGAGGCGCTAGCCTCTAATCTTTTTAAATATTCTATCTTGTCATCATTCTCTAAATGAGAGGCGTCATATAAATTCAGGTCTTTGACTTCTTTTGCAAGCAAATTCTTATCAGGAAGCGAATTAAATTCGTCTTCTGGAGTATTTTTTGTAGTTTCAATGCATTTTTCCATAAGAATATCTATGTTTTCTTTTAATAAATTTGAAGAAGATATGGATGATTTTTTTTTACCTATATAAGTCGTTATATTTATTCCTAAATTATCTGACCTATTAGACTCATCTAATTTTTTGTTCCTAAAATTTACTGTCTCTGAAACAGAGTTGCTCACTATTACACTTGAGTTTGTCGCTCCCAACTTTTTTGCTAAATCTAAGCAATAGGATGCCTTGTTCTCTAAAAATTCCTGATCTTTGATCATTTATAAATTTGTGCCACCAACTGTCATTTTATTGATTAGTATCGAAGGTTGAGCTACTCCAACGGGAACTCCCTGCCCGGCTTTACCGCAAGTGCCTATCCCTGGATCTAGCATCATGTCATTACCAACCATTGAAACTTCTTTTAAAATTGATGGACCGTCACCAATTAAAGTTGCTCCTTTTATTGGTGAGCCAATTTTACCATTAATAATTTCATACGCCTCTGTGCAATTAAATACAAATTTTCCTGAAGTAATATCAACTTGTCCACCTCCAAAACTAACTGCAAAAATACCCCTATCTACAGATTTTATCATTTCATCTTGAGTTTGTTTTCCATTAAGCATCATTGTATTTCTCATTCTTGGCAATACAATATGTCTATAATTTTCTCTTCTTCCACTGCCTGTAGACTTAGTTTTCATTAATCTTGCATTTAGTCTGTCTTGCATGAAATTTTTTAAAATTCCATTTTCAATTAATACAGTTTTTTCTGTAGGTGTACCCTCATCATCAATTGTTAGACTGCCTCTTCTATTATCTAAGGTTCCATCATCAACAATAGTAACTCCCTCGCTCGCAACCTTTTGACCCATCAAGTTGTGAAACGCCGAAGTTTTTTTTCTATTAAAATCTCCTTCTAAACCATGACCAATAGCCTCATGAATCAAAATTGCAGGCCAACCTGGTCCTAACACTACTTTCATTTCTCCTGCAGGTGCTGGTTTACTCTCTAAATTTACAGAAGCTATTCTTAGTGCCTCATCGCATACATTTTTCCAATTATTATCTGACAAATAAGCGTCATAAGATTGCCTTCCCCCAACTCCATACACGCCTGTTTCTTTTCTGCCATTCTTTTCAAGCATTACCGAAACATTAAATCTTATCAAGGGGCGGATATCAGTTAGGGTTTCACCTCCTGATCTTATTATTTCTATAGATTTTTGTTCTCCACTAAAATTTGCTGTTACTTGTTTAATATTTTTATCTTTGTTCCGAAGGTAATCATTAACCTTATTCAATACATCTATTTTTGAATTAAGTGTTTTTTGATCTATAGGGTTTATACTTTCATAGTATTTTTTATTAGATTTAGGAATAAAGTGGTTGTAAGTGCCATTTGTAGATTTAAGGGTGGATTTTAAATTATTAGACGATTGTTTTAACGAATTCTTAGATATTTCATTAGAATGTGAATAAGCAACCACTTCACCTGACACTGCTCTAAAGCCAAACCCTAAATCAGAATTATAACTAGAATTTTTAATTTTATTATCGTCTAACAAAATACTTTCTGACTTAGAATTTTCCAAAAATAACTCACCATCATCACACTTTTTTAATGTATCTGAAATTATATTTTCAGCTTCGTTTCTAGATAAGTCAGATTTTTCAAAGAAATTACTCATATTTAATAATAAACATAGGTGGTTTAAGATAATTTTCAACTAGAGTATTTTACGCATGTACATAACTTCACTAAGTGAGTAAATATTCACTTATTATGAAGGTTTATTTTAATAATTCGTGTAAAATTTGTAAGGCAGAAATTGATCTCTATAAAAAAGAGGAAATTAAAGAGATTGATTGGGTGGATATTACTAACAACAATTTAGCTGAAATAGAAACTTCTAAAAGTGATAAAGAACTTTTGCGTAGGCTTCATGTGATAGAGAACCAAAAAGTAGTAGAGGGTGCTGGTGCATTTCTTTTGCTGTGGAAAAAAATGCCAAAATATAAATTTTTATACAATATTTTAAAGTTACCTATAATTTTCCAACTATTTTCAATTTTTTATGAGATAGTTGCATTTTTTTTATATTTGAAGAACAAAAAGCAATTAAAAGGTTAACTAAAAAAAAATAACAGGAATTGACTTAGTAAAGACATCGAAGCAATAAACATAATTAAAACTATTGCGTACATCAATAAGATAATCTTATTTTTCTTTCTTCTTAACCTTACAAAATCTTTGTCATCTAAATCAGAAATGTCTCTTTCACCTATGACTGGATAGTCATAAGTAAATCTCCAAGTACTATTGCCTAATCTAGAATCCAAATCATTGTAATATGTTATCCAGGCAAGAACATATTTAAGAATTAAAAAAAGTATTATTAAAAATGTACTTCCTAAAATCATTATAAATAAAAAAATTAGTTATTATTCTTCGTTCTTTTAGTTGCAATTAGTTGTGTAAGCGAGTCAACCATTGTGTCCGAGGCTTTAAATATATCTACATTCTTAAATTCATGGGAAATATTTTTTTCCGGGTTTGTTTTATCTTCAATAACAATTCCTTCCTCAGGAGAATTGTTCTTTATATAGATTAATAGTAACCACTCTTCATCTTCAGACTCATCCCATTTAATGAAAATTTCACCAGTTTCAAACCTTCTATCAATACATCGGAAGATAGACATATCTTTTGTGATATGTCTTTTATTCAATTGAAAAACTAAACTGCTTGCACTTCTATAAAAACTTTCTAATGCAAATTCAATTTTCTGTCTCGCTAATGTATATTCTTTTTCTTTTAATAATAATGTTTCTCTATTTTCATCACCTTGAAGTTTAACTCCTAAAGCTTGAACTCTTTCTTTGATTTTTTGATCTCTTATAATCCGATATTTTTCCTTAAGTTTATTTATTCTCTCCTGTAAACCTGCATAATCTTCTCTTTTTTCTTTAAGAGAAATTTTTTCTAATTTTTCCAGTTCCTTAACTTCTCGGACCCTGAATTTTTCAATTTGCTTATCTAATCTTAATTGCTGTAAAAATTGTTTTTGTTTCTCTGCCTGCTCTATTCTTAAAAGCGCTTGCTCTTTCCTTAAAAATAATTTTATGTCTTTATTTCTTTGTTTTTCTAATCTAGCTTCATCTTTAAGGGTTTGTTCTTTTAGTTTTACCTTTAAAACTTCTTTTTCCTTTTTTTGTTTTTCAGCAGCTATTTTTTCAATTCTTTCATTTTCAATTTTTTCTAATCTTAATCTTCTTTTTTCATGATTCTTTAAAATTTTATAGCTGGAAATAGTGTCAGATATCCTGTCAAAAAAACTTTGTATATACTTTTCTAAATTAAAATTGATTTTAAAATCAAATCTGTTTTTTGCTGATAATTGTAATTTGACTAATTTTAAGACTAAACTATTTTTTTGATTTTTTGGTATATCAAAATTTTTTTTGGATATCTTGAGATTTTTTTTTTTATTCTTTTTGTTCTTTTTATTCTTTTTATTCTTTTTATTCTTTTTTAAATTTTTATAAGATCTCTTCTTTTTTTTTATTATTTTTTTTTGTCTTTTTAAGTTTTTATTAAAAGTTTTTTTTTTTCGAATTTTTTTTCTTTTTTTTGTGTTTTTTTTTCATTTTAAGAGAGTGTGGATTGTATCAATTATTTATTGATAAATATAGTCTCTAGTAACAGGGGTAGAAGAATAATTTTTTGTAAGTTGAAATTGATAAACTACTTGGTCTCCCCACTTAAAAGCCATTTCGCAACCTGCGAGATAAAATTCCCACATTCTAAAAAATTTTTCATCAAACATTTGAATAATCTTTTCTTTATTTTTTAAGCAATTTTCTTTCCAGTGTCTTAGAGTATGCGCGTAATGTAATCTTAAAACCTCTATATCAGTAACAACTAAACCTGCTTTTTCTATAGGAGTCGTAACCTCGCTTAAACTTGGAGTATAGCCTCCTGGAAAAATATACTTTGTTATCCATGGGTGTGGGTCTCTAGGTGGATTTACTGAACCAATCGTATGTATCAAAGAAATACCCTCATCTTTTAATAATCTTTCAATTTGGTGAAAAAATTTTTTATAAAATTTTCTACCAACGTGTTCAAACATTCCAACACTAACAATTCTATCATATTTCTCATCAAGTTCTCTGTAATCCATAAGTTTAAATTTTACCTGGTTCTCTAAATTCATTTCTTTAACACTTTGATTACAATAATCTAATTGATTTTGAGACAAAGTTATTCCTGTAACCTCACATTGTGCGCTTTTTGCAATATCTATTGCCAGAGAACCCCAACCACAACCTATATCCAAAACTTTTTGATTAGTTTTAATATTTAGTTTTTTTATTATATGTTGAATTTTGTTATTTTGTGCAGTCTCTAAACTATCAGTTTCTTTTTTGAAGTAACCACAAGAATATTGTCTTTTTGGGTCTAAAAACAAATCATACAAATCATCTGAAATATCATAATGATGAGACACGTTCATTTTAGATTTTTTTATAAAGTTAAAATTAGTAAGATATCTATATGATCCTCTAAGTCTGTTAATAAGATAACTAAAAAAATTTAATTCTCCTCTTCCAAAATTCATTAACGCTAAATCTAAAAATTCTGTGAGTGTTCCATTTTCTATCTTTATTTCACCATCTGTATAAGCTTCACCAAAATATAAGTCTGGGTGGAATAGTAACTTATAGTGAAGGTTTTTATTTAAAATTTTTAATTTCATTGGTTCATTTCCTGGATTGCCAATAATATAATCTCTTGAGTTAGCGTCAGTTAAAATGAAGCCTCCTTTTTTAAAAACTTTATTTAAAAAACTTGCTAAGTACATGTTAAGCTGCCATCGGTGATTTATTTGTAAAATCCAATTCCTTTAAAGAATTAATTAAATCTTTTTTATCAATCTCATTTAATAAGCTTATAGGAGGAAGAATATTTTCATAAACCTTATTTTCTTGGGAACAAAAACTGTGTAAACCTGATATTAAGTTATATCTATCAAATACTTCTCTTACTTTACATAATTTTTTATTCTGTGATTGGTTTTTTCCTGTATTAAAATCATCATAAACTTTCCTAGATAATTCTGCTGTAACATTGCATGTTGCTGTAATTATACCTGAACATCCTAATTCCAAACCTTCTAATAACTTTAATTCTGACCCAGGAAACATTGAAAAATTTTCTAGTTTTAAGTTTTTATATAAATTATATGAACTGTCTTTAAGCCCGATTACTTGATCAGGAAATTTTTTTTTCAGTTTTTCAACACAATCTATACTAAATTTATATCCACATAATTTCTCAAAATTATAAAGAATTATTCTACATTCTGGAACTTGTTCAATTATATTTGAATAAAATCTAATTACCTCTGTATCTCCATATTTATAGTAAGCGGGAGGCATGATGAGAAATTTTTCAAAATTTAATGAATTTGCAATTTTTAAAAAATTAATTGTTTCTCCCAAGGAGTTAAGCCCTGATCCAATTATATGTTTGTCTTTATATTTACTCTCAGAAAGTTTATTTAATAATTCAATTTTTTCAGAGATGGGAATTAATTGTGCCTGGCCAGTGCTTCCAAATATAGCTGTTCCGTGACAACCTAAATCAATCAACTTTTCAGCATGTTGTATCGTTTTTTTTACGTTAAGGCTTAAATTGTCATTTAAAACGGACATGGATGCAGCATATATTCCACTTATTTTGGTCATAAGTAAAATTTATATAAAAAAAAGATTTAGTAAAGTTTATAAATAAAATATGAAAATATTAGCTGTTCAAAATAGAATGGGGATTGGTGATACTGTAATTTTTCTGCCATTTATTGAGGCATTATACCAAAAATTTAACTACCCAATAAATCTTCTTGTTAAAGAAAGCTCAAAAGCAGATCAATATTTAGATCAAACCAGATATATTGATCAAATAATTTTTCTTGAAAGAGATAAAAAAAATAATAGTAGACACGATGGCTTTTTTGGGAGTCTAAATTTGATTAATGATCTTAAAAAGTATGAGTTTGATAAAATTTTTATATTTAATTCTTCTTTACGTTTTCAATTAGTTGCTAGACTTTCTGGAATATCAGAAATTTATCAGTATCCTTTATTTAATAAATATAAACAGCATATTATAGATACCCCAAGAAAATTTATAAAAGATAATTTGAATATTGAAGTTACAGATGATCCAAAAATACATTTAAATAAAGATTTAATTTTGAAAACAATAAAAGAATTCAAAATAGATCCAAAGAAAACAAATATACTTTTAGGAGTAGGAGGCTCAGGTCCTACAAAAAGAATTCCTGCTGAAACTTTCTTAAGATTTATGCAAAAAGTATCTAATATAAAAGATTGTAAATTTTTTTTAGCAACAGGTAAAAGTAATGAAGAACAGAATTTATTAAATCAGATTCTAAATTCTAAATTTAATAAGCATTGCGTATCTTTGGATAATTTATCAATAAAAGAAACTTTACCAATAATAAAGAATTGTAATATTTCAATCTGTAATGATACTGGTTTTGGTCATTTATCTGCTGCCTTGGGTGTCAAAACAATAACATTAATGGCCGATGCACCTTTGGTTTATGGAAACTATAGTTCTAAGATGTTTCCTGTTATTCCTGATGGAGAAACAATAGTTTCACACAGTACTAATGGAAAAGACAAAATCAATCCTAATAAAATTTTAGAAAGATTTTTAGAAATTATTAATTAAGAGATATCATTTAAGACGATATCCTTTGCTTCATTTACTATTGAAGATAATTTAGAAGTTTCTGGAGAAATATCTGGATGTATTTTTTTTTGAATCTTAATGTATGCTTTATTTACATCTTCTTTTGAAATTTTTTTACTTATATCTAAGTTCAAGATTTTATAAGCTTCAGAAGTGGAAATTGATGAAGAATTATTTAAATTAGATTGATTAAATGAAAATCTACCAGATCTTCTCAAGGTTTGGATAAGTCTAAATAGTGAAATTAATTGAAAAATAGATAATCCCTTAAGTTTAATAAGAGCAATACTTGCTAAAGTTAAAGGTAGTGTTAATAAAAACCTTCCACCTAAAGCAAATAAAATGGCCAATATAAATAATCCTATAATTATTAAAACTCTAAGACTTTTTGATATCTTTTTTGATGAAATATTACTAATGAATCTCATTAGAAAATAAAAAATAGTCAATATTGCTAGTGTATAAATTATAATATTCATATATTTATTTTAAATTATGAAGGTACCACAACTTAGAAAAAAATCAGAAATAAAATCTTGTCACAATATCTCATGGGAAGATAATTATAGCTGGATACATCAAAAAAATATTTTAGAAGTCCTAAAAGATAAAAGTAAATTAGACCCTGAGGTCAAAGAATATCTGGTCCAAGAAAATAATCATGCCGAATTTCATTTAAAAGATACTAAAAATTTACAAAAAAAATTGTTTGATGAGATTAAAGCAAGAATAAAACTTGATGATGAGTCTCTTCCTTTCAGAGATCATTCGTATGAATACTGGACAAAAACTACAACTAAAGGAAATTATTCAATTAAGCTTAGAAAAAAGATTGGTTCAAAAGAAATAGAGGAGATATGGAATGGAGACAAAGAAAAAGAAAATCTTAAAACAGAGTATTTTGGTGTTGGAGACTTGGAAGTAAGTAACAATGACAAATATCTTGGTTATTCTTTAGATCTAAAAGGTTCCGAGTATTATACAATTTATTTAAGGGATATAAAAACTAACAAGATTATTTCAAAAGAAATTACTGAGACATCTGGAGGAATTACATTTAGTTTAGACGATAAATACATTTTTTATTCAAAGCTTGACGAAAGTCATAGGGCAAGAAAAATTTATAGACATGAAATTGGAAATTTTAACGATAAAGATGAATTAATCTTTGAGGAACAAAGTGAAGCTTTTACAGTTAGTATTGGAATAAGTTCAGACGAAAAATATTATTTTATTAATACTTCAGATCACAATACGTCAGAACAATACTATTTTAGTTCAAAAGAAGAAAAGCCAAATCCCAAATTAATATTCAACAGGGAAAGAGGAGTTTTATATTCTGTAAATTCATGGGATGGGAAATTTTATAATCATACAAATAAAAATGCTGAAGATTTTAAAATCGATTTTTGCGATAATTTAGAAAAACAAGATTGGAAGACATTTATACCAGCAAAAGAAGAGGTTTTAATAGGTGGTCTTACATTTCTTAAAAATTGGATTATTAGAGGCGAAACTTCGAATGCATTAGATAAATTATTCGTAAAAAATATTTCTACTAATAAAGAGGAAGAATTGATTTTTTCTGACGAATTCGTTTATGTTCCAGGCGTAACACTAACTAAAAAAGATAGGGATACTGATGAAATCTATTTAGGATACTCTTCACCCAAAACACCCTCGAGAGTTTATAGATATAATCTAGCAAACAAGTCAAAGGAACTTGTTAAAGAACAAGAAATTCCTTCTGGACATGATAAAGATGATTACATTGTTGAAAGAGTAGAATTCAAATCACATGATGGAAGGTTTGTTCCTTTGACAATAACAAGACATAAAAACACTAAAATTGATGGCTCAGCAAACTTATTATTATATGGATACGGGTCTTATGGGAGTTCAATGTCTCCAAGTTTCTCATCTACACGATTAAGTTTAATTAATCGAGATATAATTTGGGCCACAGCTCATATTAGAGGTGGGATGGAAAAAGGAATGAAATGGTGGAAAGAGGGAAAATTAACCAATAAAAAAAATACATTTGAGGACTATATTTGCGCTGCGAAATATTTAATTGAAAAAAATTATACCTCAAAGGGAAAAATTATTGGTATGGGAGGTTCTGCTGGAGGATTGTTAATGGGCGCTGTGGTAAATAAAAAACCAGAAATTTTTTTAGGAATAATAATGGCTGTACCTTTTGTAGATTCTTTGACAACAAACCTAGATCACTCATTGCCTTTAACAATTGGCGAGTTTGATGAATTTGGTAATGCAAAAGATAATAAAGAACATTTTGAATATATTTTATCTTATGCACCGTATAATAATATTAAAAAAATGGATTATCCTCATATGTTAATTACTACAAGTTTAAGTGATAACAGAGTTTTGTTTGACGAGCCTGCCAAATTTACTGCAAAATTAAGAGATTATAAAACTGATAATAATTTATTACTTTTAAAGACTGAGATGAATGCTGGTCATGGTGGAAAATCAGGGAGAGATGGAGCTATAGAAGAAATTGCTATTGACTATGCGTTTGCTCTTAAAATAGCAAAAAAAATTTAATTTTCTTATCTTGAAAAAGAAAAAATAATTCCTAAATAAATATAGTAAGTCGCCTAATGGGGCTTACTAAAATAAACTTGCTTAAATAAAGGAGGAAATATGACAAGTAAGGATTTATCTATATTTAACTCTCTAAGACCGTTTTCAATTGGGTTTGATGATATGTTTGATCAATTTGAAAACATGTTAGGTAATGGTGCTTTGACCATGCAGTCAAATTACCCACCTTACAACATACGTAAAACTGGTAGAGACAACTATGCTATAGAAGTCGCATTAGCCGGTTTTAGCAAAGATGATGTTGAAGTAGAGTTTGAAGATAATTTATTAACTGTAAGAACTAAACAGATTAATAAATCAGATGATAAAAATGCAGATGGGGAAATAATCCATAAAGGCATTTCTCAAAGACAATTTGCAAGATCGTTTACTATTGCTGATGATGTAAAAGTGAATGATGCAGCGTTAAAAGATGGTCTTTTGACAATTTCTTGTGAAAGAATTGTTCCTGAACATAAAAAGAAAAAGCTTATTAAAATTAAATAAGCAAAACCTTACTTGCGGGGACAAAATTCTCCGCAAGTAAATTTTAAAAACATCCATTAGAAACAAAACCTATAACAATAGACTTTGAATTGATTTCAAATCTTCTTTCGCAGGGTATTCCATATTTTTTAGTATTATAAATAAACATTAAATTACCCTTTTCATTTATAAAATCTTCATCCGGCTTACCTAAGCTTATTTGTAAATTACTTGAAGATTTACCTATAAATTTAGTTAATTTTTGATTTTCTTTTTTTACTAT
>MDTG01216467.1_pt1 | contig 17693 bp, 17 predicted proteins | sample 811421 | NCBI WGS metagenome assembly MDTG01 (sample SAMN05326645, study PRJNA326480) | marine metagenome | isolation source: seawater | place: Pacific Ocean: South East | collected 2011 | reverse complement strand
TCAAAAAGTTTTATGGACTCCTTTTGCCTTCTTTGGTTATATACAAGATTCTCCAATAAAGAACTTCTTAAGTTGGTCCGCATTTTACCTTTATTCAAATCAAGAGGATTATCAATGTTAATTGCTAATGTCGATTCGTCATTATTAAATGGATAATTTATAACCTCATTAAAACCTTTATTTTTTAAGAAGGACCTTAGAAATTTTATTTTTGATAGGTTTGGAGAAACATTTTTTTTAAATCTTATAGGTTTATTGCTTTGAATATTGTCATAACCAATCAATCTTGCAATTTCCTCTGACAGATCATTTTGAGTCTGGATATCATGTCTGAAAGATGGCGAGTAAATTTCCTCTGATATATCAAAATTTAGTTGTCTTAATTTAGCTATATATTCTTTTTCCGAAATATTAGTACCAAGAATCTTATTAACACAATCTACATCTATTTTTAAGGGTTTGTTTTTTTCAAGATGATAATCATATGTCTTTATTTTTACATTCTTGATTTGAGTGTGTTCTTTTACTACTTGAATAAATCTTCTTAGAGTATTCTCTTGAGCAGAAATATCGACACCCCTCTCAAATTTATGAGATGCATCTGAATGCAAATTATATTTTATTGACTTACCTATAATAGATTCAGGCCTAAAATATGCACACTCAACCAAAACTTTCTTGGTTTTATTTGAGCAAGCTGTTTGCATTCCTCCCATCACTCCAGCAAGATTAATGACCTCATTTCCACAGGAAAATACACAATTCTTGCCTTCAAGTCTTAATAATTGCCCTAGAAGAGTTTTGAAATGAGTATTTGTGTATTTGTTTTCAAATAATATTTGATTATTTATTTTTTCTTTATCATAACAATGAGTCGGTTGGCCACATTCATGAGATATATAGTTAGAAATATCTGTAAAAAAATTTATACTATTGTTACCATAGTTTTTGAAATAATTTTCAATATAAGGCTGATATTTTACTTTTGTATTTGATACTTCAATTTCTAAAAAAGAAATTCTGGGACAATCCTCCTTTGATAAATTTTCAAATTCTAAATTTAGTTCATCTATTTGATCATCGAAAATCTTTGGAAGATTTTTCATCTCAAAAAAAGGATTTAAATCTCTTGCAAGACCTATTAATGATAGACAGTCGCCCCTATTTGGAGTGATCTCTAGTTCAAAATAATCTCCGACAATATCATGCTCATGTCCTAGCTGAAAAAGTTTTTCTGACACTTCTTCGATTGGGGGATCATCCGAAAATAGTGAGACTAAATCTTTGTATACTATCTTCATTTAAATTGCTCTAAAAAATCGAGATTAGATTTATAAAATTCTCTTATATCAACTACTCCATACTTAAGCATTGCAATTCTTTCAACTCCTAAACCAAAAGCTAGACCACTAAAATTCTTTGGATCAATGTTACAGTTCTTTAATACTATTGGATTAACAATGCCGCATCCCAATATTTCTAGCCATTTCCCATTTTTTGACAAAATATCTACCTCCGCAGATGGTTCAGTGAATGGAAAGTATGAAGGCCTGAATCTTGTTTGCACTTCATCTCCAAATAATTCATTTATAATGTTATTTATTAGAAATTTTAGGTTTCCAAAAGTAACAGATTTATCAACAAAAATTCCCTCAATTTGATGAAACATTGGAAGATGCGTTGAGTCGTCATCTTTTCTATATACCTTTCCATCAGAAATAAACGAAAATGGTGGCTTAGATTGAAGCATGCTCCTAATTTGAACAGGTGAGGTATGAGTTCTCAAGACGAACTCTTTATTTTGAACATAAAAAGTATCATGCATTTGTCTAGCAGGATGACTCTTTTTGATATTTAACATATCAAAATTAAATTCTTCAGTCTCTATTTCAGGACCTGAAATTTTCTCAAAACCCATATCTTCCAATATGTTTAAAAGGAAGTCTCTAGTTTGATTTATTGGATGAAAAGTTCCTAAATCTTCTTTGATTTCTGGATATTTTATTTCGTCTGAAGAAGACATTAAAACTTACTTAGTCGCAGTATTTACGACCTTTTCAAAAGTTGAAGAATCATTTACAGCAAGATCTGATAAGATTTTTCTATTTAGAAGAATATTTTTTTTATTAAGAGCATCCATTAGCTTTGAATAGGATACTCCAAGTGATCTTGAGCCAGCATTAATTCTTGAAATCCACAAAGCCTTAAAGGACCTTTTTTTATTTTTTCTATCTCGAAAAGAGTACTGCAATGCCTTTATATTTGATTGTTTTGCTGTCTTATAAAGTCTACTTCTTGCACCAAAGTAACCCTTGGTAGAGCTAAGTACCTTTTTATGTTTAGATTTAGCTTTTAAAGCTTTTTTTACTCTTGGCATTTTAAAATTAGGTTATTTTATTAATTTCTTAACTACTTTTAAAGTACTACCAGTAAGTTTACTCAGACCCCTCTTGTGTCTTTTTCTTTTAGTGGACTGCTTTGAAAGAATATGATTTCTCCCAGAGCGTCTACTCTTTACCGAAGTACTTGTTTTCTTAAAACGTTTTGATGCTCCAGAATGTTGTTTTAATTTGTAGCTCATAATATTACTTTTTCTTTAGAGGCGATAAAACCATTAAAAGTTGTCTACCTTCAAGAGAGGGCTCTTGATCAACTTGGGCAATGTCTTTAAGCTCATTTCTAATTCTATTAAGCAAATCTAAGCCCAAGCTGCTATTAAGAATCTCTCTACCTCTAAAACGGACGCTAATTTTAGTCTTATTTTTATCAAGAATAAAGCTTTTGATTTTTTTTAGTTTAATGTTGTAATCACCTACATCTGTAGATGGTCTAAATTTTATTTCTTTTAAGCTTGTTTTTTTTGTTTTTTGTCTAGAGCTCGATGCATTCTTTTTCTTGTCAAAGACGTGCTTACCATAATCCATTAACTTACAAACGACAGGACTAGCATTTATAGGAGAAACTTGAACAAGATCTAACATGACAGAACTTGCTGTTTTTAAGGCATCCTCTAAAGTAGCTAAACCTTGCATGTCACCATTTTGATCAATAAGCATCACCTCATCTGCTTTAATCTTAGTATTAATTGGGGTAATATTTTTTTTATATGTTGCTATTGTGATTTACCTATAGTTTAAAAAAATTCTAGATGCTTTAGTCATAAAACTTGGATTCTATATCATTAATGCCTAAGTATAAAGAATTTCATGGTTCAAGAATAAATTTTTTCCATTCGTTATTTTCATTTCTATAAAGTTCTCTTTTATTAAGTCTATACTCATGGCCCTCCCAATGCTCAATTTCATATGCCTTGATTGAAAAACCTCCCCAATAATCTGGGCAGTTAGATAAATCTTTTTGGAGTTTCGTATTTTCGTATTTGTATTTAACGTCATCAAACGAAGAAATGATCATGGATTGGTTTGAGCTAATTGATAATGCATTTTTATCCTTATCTCTACTTAAAAAATAATCTTTATTGAAACTTGAAGGCATTCTTGAAACAATACCTTTTATTCTTACTTGATAATTAATGTTGCGCCAATTGAAAACTGCTGCAACCTGATTATGCTCATTAAACTCAAATGATTTTGTAGATTTATAGTTACTGAAGAAAATAAATTCATCATTTATAATAAATTTTATATTCACACATCTTGAGTTGACTTCATTATTTTTTTTGCTAAAAGACGAGATAATTGCAACATCAGACGATAAATCTTTTTTATCCCTAGCAAAAATGTATGAATCGTAGAACCTTGAAAGTGGCTCCTCATTAGACCTATCAATAAATTTAATCATTTGAGTTTAATGAGCTCAATCTTTGAAACTCTCTTTATTTTCAAGAAACCATTGATATGTCTCAGCAATACCCTCTTTCAAATGAATTTTAGGCCTCCATCCTAAAAGATTTATTAAATTACTATCCATTAATTTTCTTGGAGCTCCATCTGGTTTAGACTCATCAAAAAGTATGGTGCCTTTATATTGAATTACATCACTGATTATTTGAGCTAAATCTCTAATCTTTATTTCAGAACCAGAGCCCACATTTATGTGCGAAAGCATTGATTCTGTATTTGCTTTATATTTACTAAAGTCCATATTTTGAATAAATATAGATGCGGATGCCATATCATTTACATGCAAGAACTCTCTAAATTGATTTCCTGATCCCCAGATTTTGATGCTCTTTTGATTATTTTCTTTTGCTTCATGAAACCTTCTAAGAAGAGCTGGTATTACATGAGAATCTCTTTTATGGAAATTATCGCCTGGTCCATAAAGGTTTGTTGGCATAATTGACCTAAAATCTACTCCATATTGTCTATTATAGCTTTCGCAAAGTTTAATTCCTGCAATTTTAGCAATTGCATATGGCTCATTTGTTGGCTCTAATAATCCAGTTAATAAATACTCCTCTTTCATTGGCTGGTCTGCTAAACGAGGATAAATACATGAGCTCCCCAGAAATAGAAGTTTTTTTACTCCAAATTTATGTGCGGAATTAATAATGTTATTTTGTATCATTAAATTTTCATAAATAAACTGCGCTGGATATGTATTATTTGCATATATACCTCCAACTTTTGCTGCAGATAAATAAATCTGATCAGGCTTATTCATTTTTATAAATTCCTCAACTTCTCTTTGTTGAGTTAAATTTAACTCTTCTTTTGATTTTGTAACTAGTTGAATATCTTGTCCTTGTTCCTTCTGAAGTTCAATTTCTTTTAAAATTGAGCTTCCTACCATTCCTCTGTGTCCGGCAACATAAATTTTCATTCTGTATTATTTTTGTTTGTTTGAATCTAAAGGATTAAATCCATGAGCTATAAGAATTGCCTGTTGCTTAGCAAGGTTAAGATCTTCCTTCATCATCTCCTTACAAATTTCTTGAGCTGAAATCTTTGGTTCCCATCCTAGTTTTCTTTTTGCCTTTGATGAGTCACCCAAAAGGCTATCTACCTCAGTAGGTCTAAAATATCTTGGATCAATTCTAACAATAACATCTCCAATAGATACTTTTGGATCCATATCTTTTGTTATGTTCTCTACTATACCGATCTCATCTTCTCCAGAACCCTCAAACTTAATATCAATTCCTGCTTCTTTAGCAGACCACTCAATGAACTGCCGAACTGTATGCTGAACTCCAGTTGCAATTACATAATCATCTGCCTCGTCTTGTTGAAGCATTAACCATTGCATTTTTACATAATCTTTTGCATGGCCCCAATCTCTGAGGGAATCAATGTTCCCCATATAAAGACAGTCTTGTAATCCATAAAAGATTCTTGAAATTCCAATTGTAACTTTACGTGTTACAAAAGTTTCTCCCCTTTTTGGAGATTCATGATTAAATAATATTCCATTGCTTGCGTGGAGACCATAAGCTTCTCTATAATTTTTTACAATCCAGTATGCATACTGCTTTGCAACAGCATAAGGAGATCTTGGATAGAATGGAGTGTTTTCATTTTGTGGAGTCTCCAAAACTTTTCCATAAAGCTCAGAAGTTGATGCTTGGTAAAACTTTGTTTTTTGTTCAATTTTCAAGGTTCTAATTGCTTCAAGAATTCTTAAAGTTCCAAGCGCATCTATATCAGAAGTATATTCTGGAAGTTCAAAGCTAACTGCAACATGACTTTGGGCAGCAAGATTATAAATTTCAGTCGGCTTGATCTCATTAATAATATTAGTGATGCTCGCAGAGTCTGATAAATCTCCATAATGAAGCTTAAAAGATCCTTCTTTAAACTCACCTTCACTGTAAAGATGATCAATTCTTTGAGTATTAAATGATGACGCTCTTCTTTTTATTCCATGAACCAAATAACCTTTATCTAATAAGAAATCTGCAAGATAGGCACCATCTTGACCTGTAATACCAGTTATAAGAGCAACTTTTTGATTTTTCATGGACATTTTTATATTTTAATATCTTTCTTCACTACTATAAATGGAATCATTGTCATTATTTTAAATATTATTTTAATAAATGGTGAAAAAATGCCTAACAAACTATATTTATAGTAAATCTTAATTAATCTAAAATTATTCTTGATAATAAATTTGCGCGAGCTTGTAGAAAACCCACCTTCAGACATAAAAACTCCAAAAGTATTTGAAGTATTAATTGAAGGTTTTCTTGAAAAGATTTTTAGGAAATATTCTATATCGGCGGCTGGATCATCAATTACAAAAGATTCCTTCATCAATAAATCTTTTTTACCAAAAGTTGAAAAATGAGGATTATTAATACCATATTTTATTAAGCCATATTTTTGAGGCCAAGAAGGGGTAATTCTTGAGATCTTATTTTCACGAAAATGTACCATAGACATTATGAATAGATCAAATTGATATATCTCTTTTTTAATATAAGAGGCTTTTAATTCCTTTGAAAAGAAATCATCTGAACCAAGCCATCCAATAATTTCTCCTCTTGCTTTATTCAACCCTTTATTAAGAGCATCAAATATGCCTTTATCTTTTTCATAAATAAATTGATCGGAATCTCTTAAATTACTTACAATATCATTTTTGAGGTCATCATTAGAGCCTCCATCTATTAAAACAATTTCTACATCCTTAGTATCATCAAAGTTGATAATTGATTCAATTGACCTTAAAACTCTATAATCGTTATAGCTTGGTAATATTATGCTAATTGCTGGCATTTTAATCTTTTGGCATTCTGATAAATATTTTAACTATTTCTTTTAATCCAATTTACCAAATTAACTAATCCATCTTGAATGCTAACTCTTGGAGCCCATCCGAGGATTTTATTTGCTTTTGAGAAATCAGCACATCTGCCCTTATCTCCAATTGGTTTAGTCAAGTCAAATTCTATTTCTATATCTTTATCAATAATTTCTATAAGATTTTCAGCAATACTTTTGATTGAAGTACATTCAGATGGACCGATCTGAATTGGCCCTACATTAGTTGGAGCATCAAGTGTTCTAACTAATGCATTAACCACATCATCTACATGAACAAATGCTCTTCCCTGCTCTCCATCCCCCCATACTGTAAGTTTTTTATTACCTTCAGACGCCTGAAGCGCTCTAAATGCTAGTGCTGGAATTGCTTGAGCCCTATTTGAACTAAAATCACAAGGACTCCCATAGACATTATGTAAAATAAGTACATTTGAGTCTATGCCATTTTTAGCCATGTAGGTTGCATCGAGTTCTCCCATTAGCTTACTCCAGCCATAGGCAGATTCAGGATTGGCAGGGAATTGATCAGACTCTTTTAAAGGAGGGGCATCTACTCCAGTTTGAAGCTCAAGGGGAAAAGAACAGGCAGTTCCAACATAAACATATCTTTTTACTTTAGAGAGCTCGCAAGCCGAGGCAACAGTAGAGTTAATTAATAAATTCTTTCTGAAAATATAAGCCTCATTTGAAAAGACATAGCCTATTCCAGCTACAATATCAGCCAGGTGAAAAATACAATCAGTTTCTGATAAACAGGATTGCCAGTCTCCTGGCAAAGAAAGGTCTGCATGAATGAATTCAAATGAGGATGACTCGTTTATTAGATCTTCAATATTTTTAAGAGATCCTCTCCATAAATTATCTAAAACAATGACATCATGTCCTTTTTTTATTAAGGCCCTTGATAAATTTGATCCTATCATTCCGGCACCACCGGTTACAACTATTTTCATGTAATTACCTTATAATTAGAATCCTTTTTTTTCATAAAAATTAAAACAGATAGAATTAAAAAAGGTAGTAAAAAGGATATTTGTATAAAAATATCAAAAATATTACCAAAAAGTTCGCCTCTTATAGTAGCAAAAAACCTTGAAGAGAAAATTGCGAATAACATAACGCTAAATGGTGATGTTATCATACTATTTTTCTTTATGACATTTACGAATATTAAAACAAAAAATGCATAAAAAAGAATACCAAAAAAACCCAAAAAGAAATATGCTTCTGCAATAGCAGAGGACGAAAATGTTCGATCTAAATCAAACATTACAGGATCAAGCTCTTTTGTAAATTGATGACCAAAAGATTTTCCTCCAAGATTTAAATCAACATCAAAAATTCTATTAGAAATTACGTCAATATAAACAAATATTTTCGAAAATGGAGAAACGTCAACGGCTATTTCTGAATTTGCAGACAAAATAGCTGCTTTAAGGGTATCAAAAGAGTGACCTAAGACATTCCAAATATCAGTATAAAAATAAATAAAATCAGTACTCCAGTCGTCTAAACCCTCTCTAAATACTGCTATTAGCATTAAAAAGGGTGCAGCAACAAAAAATAGCATAATCGAAGATATTATTAAATTAGACGATTTATATGGAATCCTAAAATATGCAATCATAAGGAAAAATAAAAATAAAATGGGTGGCAATCTCTCTCCTATGAATAAAAGTGTAATAGTGTAAAAAGTGAAAAGCGGTAACCAAATAAATTTCCTGAGGTAAATTAAAATAAAAGTCATAGAAATAAAGATCATATCTAGAATAAAAATATGAAGCCCTTTTTGAACACTTAATTCACCAGATTTTAGTGCTCCATAACCTTCATTAAAGACTGCAATAGCTTCTTGAATGTTGAACATGGAAACTATTGCAAAGCAAGTGAAATAACTAATGTAAAAAAATATGCTATATCTTAATTTATTTTCATATTTTTCACTGACTTTGTTTTTTTCATAATCATTTATAAATCCCATAAAAAAAATAGATAAAAATAAAAAAGTAGTAACAACTCCAAGCAAAGTTGGAACAATTTCTAGCGGAATATAGATATCAGTAATCAACCAGCCGTGCTGCAAAAACTTTTCAGGTGTTAAGATAATTGGCGGCATTACAAATACAAGCCCAAAATAAAACAAATAAATAGCAAATATTGATTCTTTATAGGCTATAGTAAATACAATTAAAAAGATCCATGAAACTAAATTCATATATGTCCATGCCTCAAAATTATCAGACATAATAAATGGAAGAAAAAATAAAGTTAATATTACAGGGCTTATAATCGAAATTATTAATTTAGATTGAGTTAGCGAATATTCTTTATTCATACAAGTGTTCTAATTCAAAAATCTTTCTCTTGATTGTTCATATTTGGAAATTCATCGATCCAAGAGTCATTAGATAGATTATATATCTCAATTGATCTTCTATTTGCCAGTAATTTATATCTTCTGTATTGAAGTATAATTTTTTTCATATTGTCTATGTGATGAAGAATGCCTGAATTCCATCTCTCATTACTTGTAGCATTAGATCTTAATTCTTCAGCTGATTCATAAAAGTTTGTGACATTTTTCTTATAGTCTTTCAATACAGTATGATCACAACCACAGAGAAATATTTTTTTATACCCCATCATTATTAAAATTGGTAGAATCATAAGTGGTCCAGAATAAGGCTTTAATATAGGTCTTGAATCGGATATTTCTCCAAAAACTAAGCCTTTTTCTAAACTTAGATAAACTATTTCTCTATTTTCAAAGATTTTATTTTCCTCTACTAGTTTTTTTGTATTCTCTCCAAGATAAATTACTGTATCTTTATTCAGCTTTCTATCAGAGTCTTGAAGCCATCGAATATATTCAGATTTAATTAGAGGCTTATGATAAGGTGCAAAAAAGTGTCCCTTTATATGATTTGTTCTTCCAAAGTCATGTAAGTAAAAATTACTAACAGAAAAACAGTCATTATTTTTGGCCAAATCAAATTTAAAATCTTTGATTGATGGTCCAGTTGCAAAAAGAAATGCATTTTTTGAACTCCGATTTTTTAGATTTATTTTCTTAGTTTTAAAAAAAATCATTTTAAAGAAATACTTTATTGTGATAATTGAATCCAAACATAAATCCAGCATTATTGGAGGCACTAAACTTTCCAAAAAAATATAAATTTTTGTCCTTGTGTCTAAAGAATCTCTTTTTTTATTCATCTAGTTATTTTGAATCTTTTGTATAGAAAAAACATTATAGTTGGCAAAAATATTAATGCTTGAGAAATGTAAACAAATTCTATTGCATATCCGATTTTAAGTATTCCAAATGCAAACACCATCCATGCTAATGATGAAAGCAATGAAATTATTCCTAACTGTTTTGTTTCTTTGATAAAAATTGCAAAATTTACCATGTAGAGATATATAGGTAACAAAAAGTAAGGAAGGGTCATAATAAATATGTAAAATCCTACTAAATAAAAATCATCACCGAAAATAATTGAATATAAATTTTCAGGCAATAAGAAACATATTAAACCAAAAATTGGTATTAAAAGCCCTATGCCAAGAAGAAAAAAAATATTTCTTAGAAGGTTTTTATAATTCTGATTTTTAAAAGTTTCGTAGATGCTTGGTAAGAAAATCTTAAATATAGAATCAATGAAGGATGCTATTGCAAATATAAAAAAGCTTGCAAGTGCTATATTTGCAGCATTCAATTCTGGCATAAGATCTAAAAAGAAAACCTTATCGATCCTCAAACGTGCAATGTTAGAAATAGAGTGAAGTAAAAGATATATTCCGATTCCTATTAAATAATTCAGGATTAACTTATTTTCAAATGGATTTTGAAAAGAAAACTCTTTCAAATATGGATAAAGAAATATAAAACTTATACAAAAACCTATTACTATAAATATTAATCTAGTCTCTATAACCAAAATATTTAAAATAACAAAAATTATTGTAAGAAAAAAAGCTGCTAACTGATTAGTTATTCTTGAAAGATTATAATTCTTAAGTTCTTTTAGTGCTATTGGCACCATTGAAAGCATATTGCTTAAGCTAATCACTATTGCTCCTAGGCTAATTAAAGCTATAGCATAATTTTGCAGAGACAGTGAAATAAATGTAGAGATTAAGCCAAAAGAAACTGTCATAAAAAATGCTTGATTTCTTACAGAAATCCTATTTTCTTCTCTATGAAGTATTGTTGATCTGCTTATTGCAGCATCTTGACCAAGAATATATAAGGTTGCAAAAATAAATAGTAAAGACTCGTAAAAAACATACTCTGTATATTTTTCAGCACCAAAAGATCTTGTGATAAAAGGGATTAATATTAATGGCAAGAATTTTGAGAATAACTCTATAATAACTGCCTTTAAAGACTTTAGATCCTTAAAGTAACTTTTCAAACTAACAGTCTCTATGTTTTAGTCTCGGTTTTCTAGGAATTGTTTTTCTGCTCTCTGAAGGTTAGCATTTTCAAAGTCACTTAACATTTCTGAGTCCTTTCCAAATGTGAAAAATATTGCCTCACGATCTTTTTGTTTAAAAAATTTATTGAAATTGTTAATTATTGAATAAAGTCTTTCATAACTAATTAGTCTTGAGAAAATTCTTCTAAAATTAGAAATAAAAAAATTACCTGGATATCCTCTGTGAAGAATATAGGTGGGAAATAAAATCACATCTCCATCCACAATCTCTGGCACAACAATCTTTCCGTTTATAAAAAATTGTGTCGCAAGATTAACCTTTTTTTCTATGCTTTGTTTGATCAAGCCAAACTTATAAATCTTTGATTTTACGGCATCCTCATGTGAAGAATATGACCCTTGTCCAAGATCTTTGTGCCAACCTCCCAAAGTATTAATGTGAAAATCAGAATGTTGTGTGATAACGAGTTCATTTTCATTTAAATTTAGTATACCTTTGATGGTATTGGTTAGTTTCTCGTTCACGAGCTTATCTTTTATGACTGGATTAAAGTTAAATAATGATGGTAAAACCTTTCCATAAAGAAGGTTTAATAAAGTGTCATTATTAGCTCCATCTCGTGCTGTTTTAAAAATATCATCAAATTCTTTTTTTGAATAGATTCCTCTCAATCTAAAAACACCATTTCCATAATCTTTTACTAAAACAGAATTATTCATGTTACACCTTTTCTAGATATTCTAATGCTTTCCAGAAGCCTTCGCCATCATTTTTATGACCTTGCCAGATTTCTGGTATAAAAGATATATTTGGCGTGTTTTCATCTAGTATTTGAAATAAAGATTCAAAATTTACATCTCCAAAACCCATTTCAACTCCCTCACCGTCAACTCCTTGAGCATCAGAAATATGTAAATGAGAAACATATTTAGCAATTTTTTTTATAAAACTTTTTAAATCCCATTTATAAAAATTACATGCCATAACAGTATGAGAAATATCCAAACAAATATATGTTTTATTTTTGTCACAAAAATCTGAAATTTCTTGGGGATCTAAGAAAAGATTATGATAGCTTTGTCCACCAAAGTGCCAAGGATAAGGTGGCATTGTTTGAATAGATATCTTAACACTTTCACTATTCACTTGTTTCAAGGAATCTGATACTAGACTATAAAGCTCATCCTTTTGATCTTGCTTCAAAAAGCCATTGGTGGAGAAACCTCCAGCATTTAAAACAATAACTGGATCCTGTGTCTGTGGAAAAAATTTATTTATAGATCGGGTTACATCACAAACCCTATTAAGTTCTTTAATAGATCTGTCTCTATATTTCTTATCAAGAGATGCTAAATCAAGAATATGATCACCCTTAAAAAGCTCAGGACTATGAACAACGAAATCTATTATTTGATCATTTTCTACATATTCTGAAATTTCCAAATCCATGTCTTGGTAACTAAGATGAAATTCAACGAAATCAAAATTAGACTTTTTATGCAATGTATTGAAGTCATGAAACCTAACAGGGATTCCAAATGGTCTATTAAATTTATATTCTTTTGGTTGTGTTGATGCCTCAAGTAAATCTGATTCATAAAAATAATCGCCTTTCTTAATATCTCTGTTAGCATTTCTTCCAACTAGTTCATCTTTATAAATTGGCTGAAGACCTTGTCCTGGACTTTTAATTTCAATTGATTCAAATTTTATTTTTTCACCTTTTTTAATATTTGTATTACTAATTAAACTTTTAGCAAGTGTATCTCTATTGATCATCTCTCCTTGCGAAAGGACTCTTTTATCAGTGGAACCAAGCCCATCCTCAATATTTCTTATTTCATTAACCATTTCTTTAAATTCATTTGGAAGCAAGGATACTTTATGATCATTGCCTTCAAGACTCTTATCAATAGTAAAATGCTTTTCAACTATTTTTGCTCCAAGTGCAACGGCTGCTATTGGAAAGGAAATACCTCTTTCGTGCCCAGAATAACCAATAATTTTATTACTAATTTCTTTCAGTCTCTTTATATAAGATAGATTTATGTCCTTATAAGGTGTTGGATAAGTAGAATTGCAATGGAGAAGTGCAAATATAGCACCTCTTGAGTTAAGGAAATTAATAGTTTTAAGAATTTCTTCCTCTAAACTCATCCCCGTAGAACATATTAAGGGTTTTTTTGTAGCCGCTAAACTCTCTAAAAAATCATGATTTGTTAAATCAGCTGAAGCAACTTTATATGCAGTCATCCCATAATCTTCAAGCTTTTCCAACGTTGATTTATCCCATGGCGTACAAAGTGCCGGCAGTCCAATGCTCCTACAGTAATCAAATGCTTCGAATAGCTCTTCATCTTTTAATTGAAATTGCTTCAATAAGTCCATTGTATATTGTGCTCCGAGATCTGCAGAATCATCATTCTCAGAGCCACTTTTATATAAAACTTCAAGATCTCTCATTTGAAATTTAGCACAATCTGCTCCAGATTCTTTTGCAAGATCTATCAATTTTTTTGCAGAACCGAGACTTCCATTATGATTATTGCCAATTTCGGCAATAACAAAAGTTTTGTTATTTTCATTAATCTCAACTCCGTCGATCTCAAAACCATTACCTGCATTAATAGCTATAGACTTTATTCTTAAGTGATCATCAACGATAGGAATAATTTCAATACCATCTTTGAAAAGATTTTTCATATTCTTAGGATCTTTATTTGAAGAAAAAGAAACTACTGAAGAGTTCATAACAGAAGATATTTCATCTCTGAGATCAAATTTCTCACCAGATGTCAGCAATCTTCTCAAATCTCCATCAGAAAATGATCCTAAAAGCTTTCCACTTGAAGATACAATAAATATTATTTTTTCTTTATTCTGATTAATTTTAATCAAAGCTTCATTTATTGATTGACTTGCTTCAACTAATAAATCAATAAGATTCTTTTTTATTTGCATTATTAAAGAGATCCAAGAATTGTTTCAACTATTTTAAAGTCAAGATCTGTATCTATTTCTAAGCTTTCTATTTCATCCATAATAAAGGTTTCTATTTTACCACCAAGTCTATTTTTGTTTTTAAAAACATTTTCGTATGTAGAAATATAGATTGAGCCATTTTCTTTTAATTTGATATCTTTTTTTTCGATATCTTGTCTTCTTGGTCTGTTTTGAAAATCATAAAGAGCCTTTGGATTTTTTTTATCCTCCCATAAAAAATGAAAAAACTCAGAAACACTCAAAAGTGAGTCAGCTTTTTTTTTGAGAAAAGTATCGAAGGCATTATCTATTGCATCCAATGACCTAATTGGAGAAGTTGGCTGAAGCAGAATAATGTTATCGGGTTGATAATTCTCATTTAATGAAAGCCATTCAAGACAATGCAAAATAGCAGATTCGGTTGATGCAGTGTCAGATGATAACTCATTAGGTCTCAAGAATGGAACTTCAGCTTTTAGTTTTGTGCTAATATCTGCAATATCTTCACAATCCGTAGAAACAACTAATCTTGAAACACATGATGAATTTAGAGCATGTTCAATTGTCCACTGTATCAGTGGTTTTCCTGCCAGGAGTTTGATATTTTTTTTGGGAATACCTTTTGAGCCTCCTCTTGCTGGAATAATTGCAAGATTCTCGTAATTCATTTTCGTGCTTGATTCTGTTTTAGTATCTCTCTAATAATAATGAAAAATAAAGATATTAAAAAACTTGCTATTAAAGATATAACTAATATTAAAAATCTTGAGGGCGAGGATTTTTCTTCAGGAACAAATGAAGGTTCAATTGGTATTAGAATGTAATCTTCATATATATTTGCAAGCATTATCGTATTAGTATTCTCCTCGATTAATTTTGATATTGAAAATCTTATTTCTTCCAATGTAGTTTTTTGTAACTCATCCTCAAGATATTTTAGGGCGCTAGTAGCATCTTTAAGATCTTTATTTTTAATCTTTGAATTTGCCAAGAAAACTAGGATGTCTATAAACTCTTTTGCGAAGAAAGGCGAGGGATGTTCAAATGAAATTTCAATAAAATTTGAGGCTTTATCTCTCGAAATCTTTAATTTCTTATAGGACTTGTGATCATGTATCTCGATGTATGAGGGTGTTATTTTTTGATTGTCATCTACTTTTCTTACCCATTTATCTGTTGAGTCATCATATACTTTCTTCTTATATTTTAATTTTCCTTTTTCAAAATCATAGGAACTGGCAGCAAATAAATTAGCTCTTACCTTACCTTCATTTAAAACTTCCCTAAGCAAAGCCTTTGATTTTAAAGTTTCAAGAATATACTCTCCATCATTGGAAGAGCTTGATGGTAGACTTATACCTGCCAATGAAGCAATGCCTCCAAGGTTTCCGATGTCTGGCTGAGATGATCCTTTTTCTCTAATTTGTAAAATTGCAGAAGATTCATATTGATTTGGTATTAAAAAAGAAAGGGAGACTACTACTAGGGCACCACAAACAGTAGAAATTAAAATTATAGATTTATTTAACCAAATAAAATCTAATAAGTCATATAAATCGTCAAAAATTGGCTTTCTAAACATATTTTTTTTCTATGGTGCCCAGAGCCGGACTTGAACCGGCACGAAGTTGCCTTCGAGGGATTTTAAGTCCCTTGTGTCTACCAATTCCACCACCTGGGCATAATTTTAATCCTCATTTTCATCAACAGAGATACTTTGTTAAAAATCTCTTTTCGTTAGCTCATTATATATCGATCTCAAATTATTATTAACTTTAATAGTGAACTTGTGGAGGCTGAATCCGGAATCGAACCGGAGTTAACGGCTTTGCAGGCCGCTGCATAACCACTCTGCCATCCAGCCATCTGGAATGCATTGTATAACAATTTTCAATAAAAAATTTATTCTGCAGAATAATATTCAGTTCTTTCAATATCATCTTCAACACAAGCTTTGCCATATTGAATCTCTATTAGGTGACATGTTTGATCAAATGGATTTGTTATTTGATGCCAATCGCCTACTGGGACAAGATAATGATCGAATTTATCTAAACGAATTTTTTCTTTTTGATCTGGTTCACTTTTGCTGAAATTTACAATACATGAGCCTTTACTGACCATCCATATTTCACTTCTTTTGAAATGTTTTTGAAAACTCATACCCTTTCCTGGATGAACAATGAGTTCTTTTACTTTTACCTCTGAGCCATCTTCAAACAAGTTATAAAAAGTGCCCCATATTCTATCCTCTCGATAATACTGCCAGTTTTTAAGAATCCATGAGGATGAGTTTTTTTTATCATCTCCTCCAACGCTAAATAGGAATTCAATTCCTTCAACATCCATCTCAGGAATATTTCTATCATTCCTATCCCCGCCATTTGCAAAGAATAATTGATCATTCGGAAAGAGAGTTTTAACCTTCTCTAGAGCATGTATGCAACTTCCATTTTTGTCATCTTTAAAATCAATTACCTTATCAACATATCCAATACTTTCTATGACTACTTTTCTTTCTTTAAAAGGCATAAAAAATTTTCCTTTTTTTTTGATTAGCCATTGATCACTATTTAAAGCAACTATTAATTTGTCACCTAGATCTTTAGCAGATTTAAAATATTCTATATGCCCAGAATGAAGAGGGTCAAAGCCGCCGCTAACAATTATTATTTTCATGCTTTATAAATCATAGCTTATGTTCTGCTCAATTTCTCTATTGCTCAACTCATTATATTTTTTTCGAATTTTGTTATTAATTTCTGTGCTCTTTTTAAGAAGCTCAAAAGGTTTACCAATATCTTCAGAATAAGCAATTAGTGCATTACAGTCTTTTGGGAAACATGGCCCACCATATCCAAACTTACCATCTATTCCAGGAACTTTCATGTGAGAATCGCCAATTCTTTCATCAGTTGCAATAATATCAACAAAATCTTCCCAATTCATTAGCGGATGTGATTCAGAAAAAACATCATACAACTGATTAAAGAATGTAACTTTAAGCGCTAAAAAGGTATTTATTGAGTACTTTACTAATGCTGCTGATGCCAAGTCTGTATGCTTATAATTAGTTTCAACACAGTTAGTATAATTTTTGTAAAAGTTAGCAGCTAACTTTGTTGATTCTTTAGTTCCTCCTAAAATTATTAGTTTTGAATTTATGAAATCCTCATTTGCATAGCGTTCTCTGAGAAATTCTGGATTAAGAACTATATCTGGGATAAGTTTTTGAAATTTATCGACATAATTTGGAAGTACAGTACTTTTTAAAATTATTAATGATGAGATTGAATATTGTAATAAGTCATCTATCACTTTTTGAAGTATGCTAGTATCCTGTGAACCATCATTATTCATGGGGGTTGGGACACAAATGAAACATACATTGGGCTTAAAATCTACCAGATCAGAAATTTCTGTTCCTAGACCTGGATCTACTTTAAAAATTTTTACATTTTCTTTTATTCCAAATTCTAAAGCCTTGCCAACAAAACCATATCCAATAATTGCAACTCTCATAAAAATATTTACTTA
>MDTG01432036.1_pt1 | contig 17694 bp, 18 predicted proteins | sample 811421 | NCBI WGS metagenome assembly MDTG01 (sample SAMN05326645, study PRJNA326480) | marine metagenome | isolation source: seawater | place: Pacific Ocean: South East | collected 2011 | reverse complement strand
GATCCACCGCGATCACCGTCCTTCCCTCGGAACGGAGTCTGGCGGCCACCTCGGATGCGCTGGATGCGGCAAGGGTCCCGCGACGGAGCTCCCCGTCGTGATCTCGTGCCTGCCAGGCCCAGTTCGCGGTTTCCGACATGATGATCATCCGGCCGTGGCGGCCAGGACCTCCTCGACGGTGGTGATGCCCTCGGCGACCTTGTGGAGACCGTCCTGGCGCATGGATTGGAGACCCGCCGCTCGCGCCGTCTCGAGGAGTTCCCGGTGCGGGACACCGGCGGCGATGGCGTCGGTCACCGACGATTCGGGCTGAAGAAGTTCGAACACCCCGACCCGACCACTGAACCCGGTCCCCCGGCAGCGCGGGCATCCCGCTCCCGCCTGGAACCGTTCCACCCTGGCCACTTCCTCGACCAGTCGACGATGGGCGGGATCGACCTCGATCTCCTGACAGCATTGCGGGCAGATTCGCCGCACCAGACGCTGCGCGAGAACCCCCCGCAGCACCGTCGCGACGAGAAACGGCTCCACGCCGAGATGGGAAAGGCGGACGGGCGCTCCGCAGGCGTCGTTGGTGTGGAGCGACGACAGGACCAGGTGACCCGTGAGCGCGGCTTGGGCCGAGATGCCCGCGGTCTCCTCGTCGCGAATCTCCCCCACCATCACCACGTCCGGGTCCTGCCTGAGCATGGATCGGAGCGCGGTGGAGAAGTTGAACGCCGCGCGGTCGTTCACCTGGAACTGGTTGACCCCGGGAATCACCGCCTCAACCGGATCCTCGATCGTGGAGAGATTCCGGGAGTCGGCATCCATCGATCCCAGCGCGGAGTACAGCGTGGTGCTCTTGCCGCTGCCGGTCGGACCGGTCACGAGCACGATCCCGTTCGGGGCACCGAGGAGGGAGGTCCATTCCCCGCGGAGGGTGGAGTTCATCCCCAGACGTTCGGGGGAGACGATCGCCCCCTGGCTGTCGATGATCCTGATCACGGCCTTCTCGCCGTGTCGACTGGGCATGGTCGAGACGCGGAGATCGACGCGGCGCCCCTCGATCATGACGTGGATGTCTCCGTCCTGCGGTCGGCGCCGTTCGGAGATGTCCAGATCGGCCATGATCTTGATTCGACTGGTGAGCGCCGGCCCCATGCGGTGCGGCGGGCGAAGACGCTCGTGGAGAACCCCGTCGATCCGGCAGCGGATCCGGAGGGAGCGGTCGCCCGGCTCCACGTGGATGTCACTCGCCCCGTCCTTCACCGCATCATGGACGATCCGGTTGACCAGACGGACCACCGGACCACGGCCGGCGATCTCCGCCAGATCCGTGAGTTCCGCGACCTGGCGTTCGAGGACGGTGAGATCCGCATCCCCGTCCTCCTGCATCTCATCGATCACGAAGACGTTCGCTGCAGGGAGCCAGCTTTCGATCGCGGCGACCACCTCGCCCGAAGCGGCGGCGGCGACCTGCACCCGGTGTCCGGTCCGGCGGGAGATCTCCTCGAAGAGATGGAGATTCGAAGGCTCGGCGGCGGCTACGGTGAGCACTCCACGCACCAGGAAGAGCGGAAGCACGCGATGCTGGCTCGCGAAGTCGCGGGGAAGAAGCTCGACCACCGCCGGATCCGCGACCCGGACGAGGTCTCGCACGAACGGGATTCCACACCCGACCGCGATCGCCTCCGCCACTTCGATCTCGGTGACCAGACCGAGATCGACCAGGATCTCGCCGAGCAGCCGGTGATCCTCCTGGATGTCCTGCTTCCTGAGCGCCCGCTCCAGATCCGCGGCGTCGATGCGGCCTCGGGCGAGGAGAACCTCGCCGAGGGGCGCATGCCCGGCCACCTTCGCCCGGCTGGGGGCGTCGGATGCCGCTTCCACTTCGTAACCACCGGTCGACCGCATGGGTGCTCCGTTCAACGAATGGTCCTGGCGGCGATGTCCACCGCGTCATGTACTTCGAGATGTTCGTGAAGTCGCGTGACCGCGAGAACCGAGCGAATCGATTCATCGGGCGAGGCGAGCATGCATCGACCACGACGGTCCGACGCCACGTCGGCGAGGTCCAGCATGGTCTCGAGGGCGGAGGAGTCCACGAGGGTGGTTGCGGAGAGATCCATGATCAGGTTCCGCACGCCGGAATCGAGTCGATCGAGACACGCACGACGAAGCGGATCCACCGAATCGCCGATGAATTCGCCCTCGATCTCGACCACGCAGAGCGTTCCGTGTTCGTCGAAACGGATGTTCATGCCGCCCTCCTCGGGAAATCGCCGCCCCGTTGCTGCTCGAATCGTTCGTGCCCGACGGCCGCCGACTCCCTTTCCAGGAGTCGGTCGTATTCGGTGAAATCCATGCCCAGGAAGACGGGAACGATCCGCGGGTCGTACAGGCGGTCCGAACAGGAACGGATCTCCCGGAAGACCTCGTCTCGGGGCATGGCCTTGCGATAGGTTCGGCTCGAACTCATCGCATCGAAGCTGTCGCAGATCGCGACGATCCTCGCGAGCAGTGGAATCTCCTCCTCCGCAAGTCCTGCGGGGTATCCACTTCCATTCCAGGCTTCGTGATGACAGAGGACCCCGGGAAGCAGCTCCCGGATCTGCGGGATGTCCTTCAGGATCCGATACCCGGTCTGGGGGTGCTGTCGGATCTGTGCGAACTCCTCCTCGTCCAGTCTTCCCGCCTTGCAGAGCACCGCTTCGGGCACTCCGATCTTTCCAATGTCGTGGACCAGCCCCGCGAGGTGCGCCGTCCTGACGAACGATTCGGGAAGACCGATCGCAGTGGCGAGGTCCCGACTCAGCACCGCCACCCTCTGGGAATGACCGCGGGTGTAGGGGTCCTTGGCATCGATCGCCGCGACCATCGACTGAAGGGTTCCGAGGAACATGGAGTCGAGATCCGCATAGAGCATCGCATTTCGCAGGAACACGCCGACATGACCCGCCGCGGAGGCCAGCAGGGTCAGTTCCACGCTTCCGATCGGTTCCCCGGCCCGCCCACCGGCGAGAAGAGTTCCGACCGATCGCCCGCCTCCGCGGATCGCGGCCACGCCGACCTCGCCGTGTTCGCCGGAATCGACCGAGGTCGCCACCGCACCGCCCGAGAGATCCGCGATGCGACGCAGCTCGGTTCGGGTCGGTACATCCTCCCCATGGAGGATGTTGTCCCCGGCGATGGATGAATCTCCGGTATCCACCAGCAGGGCGATCCATCGATAACCGGCGGTCGCCGCCAGCTCGACACATGCCTTGCGAAGGAATTCGTCGGTGTCTCCCCCGAGCACCAGTCCGTCGATCAGGGAGTTGAGCAGGTGGATCTCTTCATAGCTGTCCGAGAGGCGGCGATCGACGGACACCTGGGCATCCCGATTGCGGATTCGATCGACCGCCCCGCGGTGGAGGCGTCCGATCAGCGTGGACATCGCCGCCACGCCATCGCCGGATGGGAGCTCGACGGATTCCGCGAGACTACGCACCAGGGTTTCGTCCAGCATCGCGGCGTTGCAGAGCATGGAGAGCGATCCGTTCTCCAGCAGCTCGCGGGAGACCACCAGGGTCACTCCCGCGTGTTTCCGCTGACTCTCGGTATGCGAGGACCCGATCGCCCAGATCCCCCTCATGAGTTCGATGGCTGCCCCCCTCGCGGTGAGGATTCGTTCGTGATTGGCCTCCACCGCGACCCGGATGGGCCGTGAGTTCGCGAGGAGCCGCCCTCTCCAGTTCGTCGCCGGCCCTTCGATCCGCGGCCAGCACGGAGCGTCGCCCAGAATCGGTATCCACACGGCACCGATGCATTCGACCTCTCCCGACATGATGAGATCGATCGCTTCGTCTGGTCTCGTGGTGGAGACGCTCATGCCGCGGTTCTTCCCGCGGCCCGTGCGTCGAGGGCGACTTCGATTCGTTCGACCAGTCCTCGTGGCGAGAAGGGCTTGTCGATCATCTCGACGACCCCCGCGTCGGTGAGTTCCGACGGGGTCAGCCTGAACCCTCGTGCCGTGAGCATGATCACCGGGAGGTTCGCGGTCCGCGGGTCGGATGCGATCCGTCTCGCGAGCTCGATCCCATCCAGAATCGGCATCTGTCGATCGGTGAGCACCAGATCGACCTCCGAATCGTGGAGTCGATCCCAGGCCTCTTCGCCGTCGAAGGCTTCTATGACCTCATAGCCCGCGGAACGGAGCTTGAAGGCCACCACCCGGACGATGTGGGCCTCGTCGTCGACGACCAGGATCACGGAGGGCTTTTCGGTTCCATTCTCTTGCATGTCAGGCTGCCAGCGAGGAGGCGTGTCTTGCTGGGACCCCGAACCAGAATCGGGCTCCCTCACCTAGATTGGAATCGACTCCGATTCGACCCAGATGAACCTCCTCAACGATGTTTCGGCAAAGATCTAGGCCGAGACCGCTTCCACGGGCCTTCCGCTCGTATCGGGCGATCCGATAAAACTTGTCGAAGACCCTCGGCAGGTCTTCAGCGGGAATGCCAAGCCCGGTATCGGTCACCGTGACGACCACCGATCTGGTCAGATCGTCCGGCGAGACCTCCACCACCACCCTCTCCCCCGAGGGAACGTACTTGACGGCATTCCCCACCAGGTTGCCGATCACCGTCGAAAGCATCTCACGATCCCCCTCGACCACCAGGCCTTCCTCCCGGCAGCGGGAGATGAGCTCGATCGATCTGCGTTCCGCGGCCGGCTGCAGGGAATCGACGACCTCGCCCGCGAGCCCTCCCAGGTCCACGGATTGGATCCGAGGCCTGGCGACTCCGGCCTCGATGCGGCTGATGTCCAGCATGTCGTCCACGAGTCGGGCGAGTCGCCCGACTTCCTCGGTGGCGATACCCAGCATCTCGCCACGGGCGACCTCGTCCTCGAGATCCCCTTCCTCGAGCATCTCGAGCGTGGCCCGGATCGAACTCAGCGGCGTTCGCAGTTCGTGACTGGCCTTCGCGACGAACTCACTCTTGATTCGGAGGATCTCACGCTCCCGGGTGGTCTCGTGGATCACCACCAGGACCCTGCCGCTCTCGTCGAGCCTCCGCAGGGACACCGCGAAGTCCCGAGGTTCGCGATCGTTCTCAACCAGCGTGAATCCGGTACGGCGGACGACCTCGAACTCCGCGTCCGCGAGACCCCGGGCGAGATCCCCGATCTCCCTCCCGGCGACGCGGGAGGGAACGATCTCCTCGAGCGTCGTGCGTTCCGACGTGGTGCCGGTGCAGGAACCCAACTGGTGCGCGGCCTGGTTGCATTCGGCGACCTCGCCATCGGAATCCAGGACGATCACCGGATCCTCGAGACCCTCGAGCGCCCTGAGAACCCGGATCGCACGCTCCTCGGCGACCCTGCGGGAGAGAGCCTGCTCTCTCCGGACCGCCTCGAGTCGGGCTTCATGCTTCCGATGAATGGCGGTCAGACCCGGACCCAAGTGCGTCGATTCCGGATCACCGCCTTCGAGGAACCCTCGACAGTTCCGCTCGAAACGTCGGCGCAGGATGAGTCCGAGACTCAGGCCACCGGCGATGAAGCCGACGGTGGTCCAGATGAGGGCTGCGAATACGGTCATGACGGAGGGCTCCAATCCGATACCCGCTGCGTGAATCAGTCCAGGCCCTGTTCGACGGCCGCGGTGATGGTCGCCGGGAAGCCGGGCACCAAGAATCCGCTTTCCGCGACACGCGCATAGGCTCGATGCGCAGAGGCCGGATCTCCCCGCAGTTCGTGGGTCATTCCAAGCGCAAGACGGGCCTCGACCCGATGCGGGGCGATCTCGCAGGCTCGCGCGAAGAGCTTGACCGCCGAGTCGTGGTCACCGTCGCACCGTGCCGCGTGACCGAGAAGGAAGTAGCCCTCGAAACGGTCTGGAGCCAGGAGGGCGACGCGTTGTCCGGCGCGAAACACATACCGGTGGTCCTCGACCTCCATGCAGACCAGACCGAGATCGATCCAGCCCTCGACGTCTTCGGGATTCAGGTTGACGAGGTCCCGGAGCGTGGTCCGCGCCTCGAGGGAACGACCGGCCTCGGAGAGGCATCGCCCTCGCAATCGAACCAGTTCCACGTCCTGGTCGCCATCCTCGGAGGCCTGCATCAGTCCCTTGATCGTCATGAGACAGGACTGGAATCGGCCCGCCGCCATCTGGGCGCGGGCGAGATCCTCCATGGCCCACCGATCGGAGTCGTCAAGAAGCACCGACTTCTCGAGGTCGTCCGCCGCCCTCGACCACTCGCCGTTCATCATCGAAAGACGACCCGAGACATGCAGCACGGCGGCATCGTCCTCGAATGCGGACCGATGTCCCGCAACCAGATCCCCTGCCTCTTCAAGCAGGTCGGAACCGATCAGCACGTCGATCGCGGCGACCAGCATCGCACTGTTGGAAGGCGCGAGATCCAGGGCCCTGACGTAATGGTCGACCGCGTCCATCGGCCGCTCGATCCGCTCGAACACGATCGCCATGAAGTAGTGCGCATCCGGGTTCTCCGGATCGAGCTGCACCGCCCGGTCGAGACTGGACAGCGCATCCTGCATGCCAGCCGTTTCGAGGTAGATCCGGCCGAGGAGCACCCAGTAGTCGGAATCCGCGTCGTACTTGTCGATCGCTCTCTGGAGGGATCGTTTCGCCTCGATGAAGTTTCCCGATTCGAAGGCCTGGTTCGCCTGATCGAAGTCCACCCGGCTCCGGACCGTGTCGAATCTGGTCTGGGCGAAATCACGGGCTTCGATCCCCCGCCGCGTCGGTCCCGAGCATCCCGATGCGAGGATCCCCGTGCCGATGAGGGCCAGGATCGCGACCCTGACCAGAGCATGACGGGAGGCCTCGGGACGTGGATCGTGGTTATTCATGAATGTGTTCCGGATTTGCATCGGGCACCAGGGGTGGGAATGGGGTCGGGTCGGTTGTTCAATCGACGTCGGTCACGTGGGCCACGGCGTCAACGGGCGGAAGGGTGGAGATCGACCGGCGAACCTCGTTCCGGGCGATCGCCGTCATCCACCAGAATCGTCGCCAACCGTTCGGTTCGGAGGGATCCGCCGCGGCCAGCCGATCTCCCCCGAGGGGTGCGTTCTTCCCAGTGGTGGCGAACTCCACCGGATCCGCGGACGCGGGCATCGCGAGATCGGCGACCAGTTCATCCACGAATCGCTGCTCCCGGCTCGCCGGCGGACAGGCGGTCGTTTCCCGGACACCCTGTCCACCCACTTCGATGGCACCGAATCCTGACGAGAGGCCCGCCGAGATCTTCTTTCGCTCCTCGAGCTCCTGCATCTGTCCCTGCATGATCCGGTTCCAGATGTCGTAGTCGTAGAAGTCACCGGAATCGGACCCCGTGACCTGGGCGCGAAGCTGCCTCACTCCGGGCTGGGCCGGATTCAGGCGCAAGGAGTTGTCGAGGTGATAGAGCGCCTTGTCCTTCTCGCCGCGCTGCTTGGCTTCGAAGGCGGCCTGGTTGTGGCGGGAGCTCATCTTCTCGCGGCTGAACGGAAGCAGACCGTCCCGCATGCCGGCACGAAGGCTGTTGACGAAGGCCTTGCCCGCCTCGCCGGAGGCCTCGATCAGGCTGTCCTCGACGATGTTGGGAGTGATCAGGAAGATGATCTCCTTGCGGGCGATCTCGTTGTCGTGCCCGCTGAACGCGGCCCCGACGATCGGGATGTCTCCCAGGAAGGGAACCTGGCTGTTCGTGACCCGGGTCTCTTCGCGTAAGAGACCACCGAGCACCAGCGTCTGCCCGTCACGCACTCGGACGTTGGTGGAGATTTCGTTGGTGAATTCATCGGGAACCACGATCTGACCCTCGACCCCACCCGAGGTCACGGGGCGGAGCACCGCGTCGGAAACGCTGGGGTACAGCTCCAGCCGGATCGAGTCATCCTTCGATATGAAGGGACGGAGCATGAGCTTCACGCCCGTGTCGAGATACTGGACGGTCTGGGTCGTGGTGGTGTCGGTGGAGGTCGTGGAAAGGTAGGCGACCCTCTGGCCGACAAGAACCTGCGCCCGCTGCCGGTTCAACGCCATCAGTCGAGGACGGGCGAGAACCATCGTGTCGCTGACCGTATCGAGAGCGCGGATGAACACCGCCGCGTCCCCGGCTACGAGCCCGATCTTGAGGTTGGAAGCTCCGTTGGTGACGTTACCGGCGGTCGACTGTCCGGCGTAGGCGGGGAGATCACCGCCTCCGTAGACCGGCGAAGTGACGTCTCCGCCCGTACCCGCCGGCGGCTCGGTGCTCCCGCGAAGCATGTCGGAGACCGGTCCGAGCGGATTGACGAGCTTGGTGACATCCAGATTTCCGATCAGGGAGAAGTCGACGCCGAAGGCATCGGCCTCGTTGACCGCCACGCTTGCGATGGTGGCGTCGACCACGACCTGCCTTGGAGCGGTATCGATCTCGGCCAGCAGTTCGTCGATTCGTTCCAAGTTGTCGGGATAGTCGTTGACCACCAGGATCGCGGAGTTGGCCCAGGAATCGGCTCCCATGGCATCCAACTGCTGCTCGATGCCACCCTCCACCTGGCCGATGAAGCTGAGCTTGCCGCGATCGGAGAGAAGCGGGGTGGCGAAATCGCCGGCATCCTTTGCGGAAAGATGCTCCAGCTCGAACATCCGGCTTTCGGTCCTCAGTTCAAGGGCCTGCATCCGGGCGTACTCGTCCTGGGTGTAGACATAGATGAACTTGCCTTCCTCGATCCAACGGAAGCCGTTCGGCTTGAGGATCGCATCCAGCGATTCGTAGAAGGTCACGTCGAAGAGATTCGCACTGATCACCGAGGAGACATTTCGACTGGCGATCACGTTCCGCTCGCTCTGGATCGCGAGCATCTGAAGAACCTGTGCGAGTTCGGTGTCCTGGACCTGGATGTTGAAGGTGTCGAAGGCGTCGATCTCGACGCCCTCCATTTCGACCGGTTCGGATCCGGGGCCGAAGTCCTCGACTCCCCCATCGTCATCCTGACCCAGCGTCACGCCGTGGACCAGACCGAAGATCATCGCGACGGCTCCCCAGGCGATCGGGAAACGGCTCCGGGAATTGGTCATGTTGAGTAGAGCCATGGTCGCTTTCGCTTCCCGCCCTCACGGGCGTATGTCGACAGATCCGGTGCCCCCGCCGTCCAGTCGGATGTCGAAGTCGAGCCCCTCGGTCCGCACCACGATCGCCGACCTTCGAACCTCGACGAGGCGAAACATCGCGTTGGCGACGTTCCCTGAAAACTCCTCGCCCACCCGACGGACCCTTCCGTCGATGAGCGCCAGCCCCTGTCCGGGCATCAGGCCCCGGACCTCGATCGTGGCAACGATCGACGCGATTCGATCCCGGTCGAGCGATGCCGCTTGTTCTTCCTCGGCAGGTGAGGAGGCCGACTTCGGTCCGAAACCCTTTTCTGCCCCGGAATCGGATGACCACGGGAAGTGCCTGGCGCTGATCGAGAGCGGATCCCTGACCGGACGGGTCTCGAAGGCGGTTTTCGGCAGGTCCGGGAACGCATCCTCGTACTCGGGAACAACCGCCACCTCCCGCTCCTCCTCCACCGCCATCGCGGTACGCGGGATGGAGGTCAGGATCCTCATCCGCGCCCAGAGCAGCAGTCCGAGTGGCTGTGCGATCGCCAGGATCGGAATCACGAGGACCAGCATCGCCAGAACCACTTCACGTCTTCGCAGACGAGCCGTCAGGTTCGAGCAGAAGGCCACGGGCTTCTGGAAGCGATCCACGATGGAATTCCGTCCGTTCATCGTCCTGCCTCCATGTTGCCGAGCGACCCCGTCCCGGGGTCGGAGTCATCCACGGGTGAACCAGACTGGTGCAACGCGTCGAGTTCGAGCTGGAGCCGTGCCATACCGGCTTCCGAGTCGAGCCGTTCAAGGCGGAAGGTGGTGGTCCGTACCGGATTGGGAAGATCATCCACAAGTTCCAGAAAACCACGGATCGACGGCCAATCCGCGACGATCTCGACCTGGACGGGACGCGACTTCCACCACGCGGGGGCTCCGATGCCCGCGGATGCGGACCGTCGTGCGGTGAAGGTCTGGTCCATCACCCGGATTCCATCGATCGGCAGGGAGAGTCTTCGAATGACCCCCGCGAGATCCGGAGGACCTGTGGGAAGCGAATCCACTTTCTCCGTCTCGATCATGCGGCCTCGCCGAGTGGCCTCACGCACCACCGCTGCGAGTTCCGCGGCGGGCACGGTCTCCTCCGCGACCATCTCCCGCAGCCGTTCCGTCTCGGTCTCTATGATCGCCGCACGGACATGCAGGGGTCTGACGCCGAACCACGTCGCCATGGCTCCGATCAGCCCCACCAACACCGCCAGCCTCATCGTCGGTTGCATGCTCATCGGGGCGAACCTCCTTCGGGTCGGCGGTCGTCTTCCGGTGCCGGGCTGGCGGAATCGAGATCGAACTCGAACGCGATACGGAACTCCCGGGCCACCTCTTCCCCTGAATCGAGTTCGCGGTGACGAGTGGTCACCACCCTCACTCCACGAAAGAACCGCCTCGCGCGAAGTGCGTCTACGAATTCCGCGACGTCCTCGTCACTGGCCGCGAATCCCTCAATGTCGCCTTCCACGCGTCTGGGCGGTGCGGATTCCCCGGCTCCCGCGTACCCCGCGGGCACCGCGATGAGCGAGGTGGCATCGAGTTCAAGAGTCTCGACGGTCGCCGATTCGGGAAGCTGTCCCACGATGGTGTCGACGAGGCTCCCGGTCGCGACCGGGATCGTGACTCTCCGCCACGCGGACAATTCCTCGCCATGTCGCTCCAACGATGCTCGAGCGGATTTCAGTTCGGATTCGACCCGCACCACGTCCTCGGCACGTTCCGTCGCCGATTCGAGATCGGCCCGGGCCACGGCGAGCCGCCAGGACCCTCCGATCCAGGCGACGCACAACAGCGTCCCCGCTACGACGGCGAATCGGGCCACCCGCAGGCGTTCGGCGGAGTCGCGAACCCGGCGACGCACGTCATCGGGACGAAGATCCATGGTCCGACCGGTCATGCCGCGATCTCCCTGTGGGTCGAAGGTCGGATCGCCAGGCCGTAGGCCCGGATCCATGCGGACGCACCCCCGCCATCGCTGATCGCAAGGTTCGCGTCGAGTCGGGCATCCAGCACCTGATCGGATTCCAGGGGAATTCCCGGGAAGGAGGCATCGAGTGATTCGGCGAGTCCGGGGGACCTTCCTCCCACCCCGGTCACGTGCACCGACCGGGCACGTCCCAGCCGCGCAGAGACGGTGGCGTACCTCAGAGCCATCGATGCCTCCTCGACGACCAGGCGCGTCGAACGACGCACGCAGTCCCTGACCGCCTCCAGCACCAGGCCCTCCAGCCGTTCCTCCACCGCATCCATCCGGGTGGATGCAGCTTCCTCCTTCGTGATGCCCAGGTCGCGGGCGATCTCGCGATCGATGTCGGATGCTCCGATGTCGACCGATTTCGCGAAGACCACCGCGTCACCCCGCATCACAACCAACCAGCTTGATTCGGATCCGACCTCGATGACCAGTCGGACCTCCTCGCGTTCGGCGTCACGCCTGGATCGCCTCGCGAAGACCCGGGCCGCGGCCAGGAATCCCGGCTCGACGGACGATGGCCGCAGCCCGGCTTCGAGCAGAGGTTCCAGCAGCGAAGAGAGCCTTGAAGCGCGACCGGCGACGACCAGCATCTCCATCCTTCCGTCCTCACCCGGCTGCCGCGAGACCACCAGCGGCTCTGCGACGAGGTCGGACCCATCCACTCCGAGGACCGAAGCGACCTCCCAACGAGCCGCCTCCCGAAGCTCCTCGCCGTCCAGGGCGGGAAGTCGGACCGGGCGGAGTTCCAGTTCGCCGGGCGGCGGAGCCACTACGGCATCTCGGCCCGCGAATCCCCTCAGGGCATGCCTCACCTGGCTTGAATCGACCGATCCATCCGCATGGGGGACTTCGACCGCACGGCGGATCTCCTCGGAGCCGGGGCGACGGGGCTGGAGAATCCTCGTTCGATCGGAGTCGATCTCGACTCCGATGTTCGAAACCCCTCTGGCTGCTAGGCGATTGGGTTGGGCCATCTTGATCCTCCGGGCAGTCCGCCGGTGGCGGCACCGGCATCGGGCGCGAGCCGGCGACACGCCGATCTCCGCTCCGTCCCATCAGTCATCGATCGTTTCGACGGTGATCTTTCCCGTGAACCCGCTCAATCGGATCAGATAGGCGCCGCTCTGCCCGCACATGCGGACCTCCCCCCCTCCGACGAGGGGCAGGGCCGAAGCCCCAAGCGGGCCACCAAGGGCGTCGAAAGCCACCCAATCACGCCCCTCGAAGTCCACAGACTCGATTTGGACCCCTTGGAATCGACGGTCGACGTCGAAATCAACGATGAAACGGCCCCGGGTGCCGATCATCGATTCATGGTCCAGATATGGGGCCGTGTCCGGATCGAATGGCTCGTCGTAGGTCGATCGGTCCACCGGGGCCAGGATCGCGTAACCGTGTATCCGGCCGTCGTCGTCGCGCAGGAACTGGACCCTTCGCACCCCCTGCATGGCGAGGGCATCGGTCTGGGCGAAGGTGATGTCAGCGACCAGCGATCTGACTGCGGCTTGGACTGAAAACGTGTCGGCGTCGACCAGCCTCGGGACCAGGATGCCGGCCGACAAGCCCAGGATCGCGATCACGATCACGAGTTCGATCAGCGTGTAGGCGCGTCTGGTGAATCGAGCCATGGCGATCACTCCCTCCCTCGGATGTCTTTCACTTCTTCGTGTTGGCCGTCCGAATGGCATCCGCCAGACGGTCGTAGTCGATGCGAAGATCCTCGACGTTCCTGATCTCCACCTCGATTCGACCGCCGATCAGTCGATTCTCGATGCTTTGAAGACGCTTCGAGATCGAATCAAGACCGGTGATCATCCGCTCACGCTGACGGGCCGCGGCGTTGCCGACTCCGGTCACGGCCTGCGATGGCGGGTCCGTCGTTCGTGTCGACCGGTACTGGCCGGCCGAGGCGGCAGTGGACGCGAAAGGACCACTGGTCATCAGGACTGAAAAGAGCAGAGCCCCCGAGACCAGGGTGTTGACCAGCAGAAGGGTCCGCAGGGATCGGATGTCGGTCATGTCGAAGCTCCGCATGGAACGTCGCCGGCAATGCACCGGTGACGTCTGGTTGCCGTGGTGGCCGGATCCGGGATCCATCACCACCCTTCCGCACATCGGTCGATCCCGGACTCGACTCGGGTGCTTCCCTACGATTCGTCGGGGTCCGTGCTCCGAGCCACCGAATCAAGGGTTCCCGGACCGACGAGATGCCCGGAACTCCTCCCCGGCCTCCGCCATGGATGCGTGGGAAGAGATCCTGAACTCACCGTGATGAGGTAACACCCACCAGTCGACATCCCCGTGTCGAAGTTGAAGATCAATGGTTCCGGCGACGCGGGCCAGCAGCACGCCGGGAATGGGATCCAGACGCATGAAGACCGCGGTGTCCTCGACGCTTGGAGGATCCGCGGGTGCCATGTCGACCACCAGAAGCGATCTCCCGCCCGCTCGATCGATCGAACGCTCGAGCACCTGGGCGCCGGCCGGAATGGGCAGCGCTAGAACCAGCTCGCCCTCGGGACCAGAATCATCCTCTGGATCCTGCGGCGGGGCCGCAAGTCCGATTGATGCGATCGCGACCACGAGCATGGCGACCCCGATGATCCGCACGGGCCGGTCCGATGACGAGATGCGATTCCATTCGATGCTCATTCCAATCACCTCACCAGGCCTCGATGACCGCGATGTCGTCGAGATCGCCATCGCCATCGTTGTCGGCATCGGGTATCCCGGGATCGATCGACACCTCGTAGCCCAGTGAAAGCGTCGCCCGAGTCGCATTCCACACCCAGGTGAATCCCGGGGAGAGGGAGACGGTGCGAACCATGTATCCATCGTCGATGAGGGCCTGGATCATCTGTCCCGCATCAGAATCCACTCCACCGGGAACTGCATTCCCGTTCTGGAGCCTCCAGGCGGATATCTGGCTTCGAATGGTGTTCAGCTGGGTGCGCATCGCCGTGGCGCGAGCCGCCGATTGCGCGTCCGCGAACTGGGGGACGATGATCGCCGCGAGAATCCCGAGGATCACGACCACGATCATGAGCTCGATCAGCGTGAAGCCCCTTGGTCTTGAGGATGAGACTGTGGGCCGGTGGGACATCTCTCTCTCCTGCGGAAGGCGATTCCCGGCGAGGAATCGGGTGGCCCCGGCCCACACGGACCGGGACCACCCGTCGGGAATCATCAGAGGTTCACACCATCACCAGGCGGCGATGGCGGCGACGTCGGTGCTCTCCCCGGGGGTGCCGTTGCCATCCGCATCCGGGCAGCGTGCCGCGGCGTCGGTCCAGCCGAGGGAAAGGTCCCCCGTCGCGTAGGTCGCGGTGAAACCAGCAGGCCAGGAAGGCACCGAACGGATGTATCCGTCGGAGGCCAGCTCGGCGAGGTCGACGGGAGCGGCTCCGTTGTTCTGCACGCGATGCAGTTCGATCTGACTCCGGAGCGACTGCAGTTGACTGCGGGCGCTGGAAGCACCCGCCTCCTGGGCGGCATCCGTGAATTGCGGGACGATGATCGCGGCGAGAATGCCGAGAATCACCACGACGATCAGGATCTCGATGAGCGTGAAGCCTCGCTTCACGATGTTGTTTCGACGCTTGGTCATTGCCGCACTCCTCCACCAACAAATGGGAAACCGATTCGAGTCGTCCGCAACGTGCGGGCGATGACGACGCGGACCCGTTTCGGTGTCCGCCGGAAAAGACCCGATCGTCCGCACCACGATCGACCGGGCGTTCATCGACATGGGTGTCCTTCCCTCCTTGGACACCGGTCGACGGCCGGGCGGTGTGCCCGACTGCATCCAACCTCGGATTGAAAGGAGGTGAACTCGACCGGTGATCCGTCTCCGACGTGATTAAGGTCGTTCCCGGACCCTCTTCAACCCCGTAAGCCGCACAATCGAACGCCACCACCGGTCCGGGGAGCGGCGCGGAGTCACCGCCCTCATCGAGCGATGCGGAGGACATGCCAGGTTGAAAAACGTGATTCAGGCGGCGTCGACGAGTCGGATGCCGACTCGCCAGGCCTCGCCGCAGGGATCGCAGTGCACGACCTCGCCGCGCCGTGCGGTCAGACCCGTGGTCTCGAAGCCCAGGCTCACGGTCGTCCCGGTCGGGACCGCTTCCGAAGACCTCGCCTCAAGAACCTCCTCGGAGATGCTGAGTTCCAGAAGGCGATGCATCGTGCCGAAACGGTCACCATCCAGATGGAAGGCGGTCGCGGCCCCCGCCACCGGACGGGTGGCTGCGGTGAAGAGCGTAGAGGAGGAGAAACCAGGGAGCTTGACGTGCTTCATCGCGATCTCTTTTCCGGCCGGCCGTTCATTCTTCGACGCCCACCGTCGCGAGAGTGAAAACGACCTTTCCAAATCGGTCCCGCGACATGGAATGCATCCCGCGTCGCAGGACATATCGGAAGACCCCGCTTCCACCTTCAGCCCATTTTCAAGGTCTGCCTCGCAGGGTCCGGTATCTCCCGCGACCCGGTGAGCCCATGCTTCGTACCATGTTCGGTCGATCGACCCATCCAGCCGGTCCATGGAGGTTTCATGAGCACCATCTATCCGTTCAAGGCCATCAGGCCGAACCCCCCCCACGCCGCGGATGTGTCCTGCCCCCCCTATGACGTCATCTCGACCTCCGAGGCCCGAGCCCTCGCCGCCGGACGGTCGGGGAGCTATCTGCACGTGATCAGGCCGGAGATCGACTTTCCTGCCGACACCGACCCCTACTCGGACCCGATCTACGACCACGGCCGAGCCGAGGTGGAGAGGCTCCTTTCCGAGGAGCTTCTCGTCGAGGACGCCGAACCCGCGATGTTCGCCTATCGCCTGGTGCGGGATGGACGACGCCAACTCGGGGTGGTGTGCACCGTCGATGCCTCGGAATATCGAGACGGAAGAATCAGGAAGCACGAGAAGACCAGGCCCGACAAGGAAGATGATCGAACCCGTCATCTCCTCGCTTCCAGTCTCCACGCCGAAGGCGTCTTCCTCGCCTACCGCGAAGAGGCCGATGCCGAGGAGAGGATCCGCGGCCTGCTCCTCGCCGCGACCACCGACCGCCCCCTGATCCACTTCGTCGCCGGGGACACGACCCACACGATGTGGAGGATCCCGGACAGCAGTGAATTCCAGTCTGCCTTCGCCTCGATCGACGAGCTGTACATCGCGGACGGGCATCACAGATCCGCCGCGGGCGAGAGAGCCGCGACCGAGCGTTCCTCCCGTAATTCCGGCCACACCGGATCCGAGGAGTACAATCGCATCCTCGCGACGGTGTTCCCCGCCGGCGACCTGGAAATCCTCCCCTACAACCGGATCGTCGCGGATCTGAACGGAATCGAACCCGAGGAGGTCACGGCCCGGCTCTCTGAAGCCGGCGATCTCTCAGCCCTCGAAGGCCATCCGTCCGAAGTGGCGAAGGGCGAGGTCGCGATTCGCCTCCCGGACCGTTGGTATCGGTTGGTCTTTCCTCAGGATTCGATTCCTCACGATGATCCCGTCGGATCCCTCGACGTGTCGCTCCTTCAGGACAGGGTCCTCGCTCCGATCCTCGGGATCGGTGATCCCAGAACGGACCCCAGGATCGGATTCGTCGGTGGAGCACGGGGAATCACCGAGCTGGAACGGAGAGTCGACGAAGGGTCCGCGGCAATCGCGTTCAGTCTCCACGCCACCTCCATGGATGAGCTCCTTCGCGTCGCCGATGCCGGCGAGATCATGCCCCCCAAGTCGACCTGGTTCGAACCCAAGCTGCAGAGCGGCCTTTTCGCCCACCGATTCGAGTCTCCAGAGGAGTTCCCCACGAAATGACATCCGCCACCGCCACCCAGTCGTCCCCCAGCACCACCAACGACGAGCAGGCCTCCCTCATCCTGGTCGCGGATAAGTTCGATGCTTCGGGAATCGAGGCCCTCGAGGCACAGGGTCACATGGTCGTCTCCGAGCCCGGCCTCACCCCGGAGACCCTTCCCGAGGCCATCGCCACCCATGACCCGCATGTGCTGGTGGTGCGTTCGACCAAGGTCCGGGCCGATGCCATACAGAAGAGTCGGCGACTCGCACTTATCGTGAGAGCCGGGGCAGGCACCGACAACATCGATGTCGTCGCGGCCAGCAGCCGGGGAATTCCGGTCGCCAACTGTCCGGGACGAAACTCACTCGCGGTCGCGGAACTCGCCTGGGGCCTCATTCTCGCTTGCGATCGAAGGATTCCCGACCAGGTCGCGGATCTTCGCCGGGGTGTCTGGAACAAGAAGGAGTACGGCAAGGCCCCCGGCCTGGCTGGTCGCACCCTCGGGATCGTCGGTCTCGGTCGAATCGGGGAGGCGATCGCCGACCGGGGCAACGCCTTCGGCATGCGGGTCTTCGCCTGGAGCCGGAACATCAGTGAGGCCAGAGCCGAAGCTGCGGGGTGCCATGCCTGCGAGAATCTCAAGAATCTAGCCCTGATGAGCGACGTGGTCTGCGTCAGCATCGCGGCGAACGCCGAGACCGAGAAGCTCATCGGGCAGGAGTTCCTCGATGCCATGAAGCCGGGCGCCACTCTGGTGAACACCAGTCGAGGATCAGTGGTGGACCAGAACGCCCTGGTGGAGGCCGTTC
>MDTG01242988.1_pt1 | contig 17695 bp, 19 predicted proteins | sample 811421 | NCBI WGS metagenome assembly MDTG01 (sample SAMN05326645, study PRJNA326480) | marine metagenome | isolation source: seawater | place: Pacific Ocean: South East | collected 2011 | reverse complement strand
AGCTTCCAAAATAGGTGCTTCTAATTCGACAACTTCATTTCCATCAATAGGTGCTCCTAATTTGACAACTTCATTTCCATCAGTAGGTGCTTGGTCGTTTAATAAAGTTTGTACGTGGTTATACCTAGATTCAACTTTTAGAATAATATTTTCCAATCGATCTGGATACAAAAAGTTCATCAAACCAAAACTTATGACTAACAATAGCAACAAGCTCAAAAAATAATTATTGCGTCCTGATTGAAGGCTTTTTTTTCTTGAGGATTTATCCTTCATTTTCTCGAGGTTATTCTCTTCATCTAAATGAGTCTTAGAGCCATTAATGTTTGGCGATAACTCGTTTTCAATATCGATAATTTCTTCAGACTCCATTGATTCACGAATTTCTATTTTTTTCTCTTCATAAAGACCGGCCAGTTTTAAAAGTTTTTCTACCTCTAGTTTCTTGCCAAGCGCTGAGCCGGCAGACTTCAACTCAGAGACCTCATCTAGGGTAGGTGCGTGAACCAACCATTTATGTACTTTTCTACCTAGCTTTTCGATCTTACCTTCCAATTCTAAAGAGGATGTCTTGTCTACAAACATAGCGCATCTGACATTTGCACCTGGAAAATCTCTGATCAATCTTGTTAACAAGGCCCATTCTTGATCTTTGATGGCCCCGGCATCATTGATTACCAATAATTGTACGGCAGAATTAGCGGGAGGAGGTTGCCTTGCTTCGTCTATGCTCAAATTGGAAAGCATTTGGTTAAAGCGTTTTAATAGGCCGTCTTTACTAGTACTCAAAAAAACCTCAAGTTTAAATAGTGAGTTATCTTTTAATCTTGAGATCAACATTCGACAATAGTGGTCAAGAACACCTTCATCGCCTATCACTATTAGACTTTTATCTTCATTTTCTAATGCTGAAATTGCTTTAAGATAGTGGGGCTTATCGGCTTTTCGATAAAATAAATTATCACCATCTAGCCATTCTTTGGAAACTTCATTCTCTGTAGGGTGTTCTCTCATCATTATAAAGTCTAATTTAATTGTTTTCCGGACGGGTCAAAATGATATTCCTTTGGAACCTCTGGGTCAGGTTTATCAATTCGATTTTGATTCGCACTTACTGATGAAAGATTGAAAACATATGCTATTACTTGCGCAACAGCATAATAGAGCGATTCAGGAATGTGATCATTCACGTCTGTTGTAAAATACAACGCTCTCGCTAACAAGGGGGATGCAAACACTGGAATTCCATTTTCTTTTGCTTTGTCTCTTATTTGACCGGCAATCAAGTCCACTCCTTTCGCTATTAATTGCGGCGCCTCTTCAGTACCTGGATTATAGGATAACGCCACTGCAAATTCACTAGGATTTGTAATTATTACATCCGCTTCAGCAACGGCATCAATCATTCTACCCATCGCCATCTCACGCTGCTTTCGCCTTATTTGTGCTCTTACCTCTGGTCTTCCTTCCGTTTCTTTGAGCTCATCTTTAATCTCCTGTTTAGTCATTTTAAGCTTTTTCTTATACTCAAACACTTGGTAGGGAACATCAATGCTTGCCACAATGATTAAAGGTATTGTAACCCAAAGCATCCCTGTCGCAATTATGCCTCCGGCTTCACTGAGTGCCGGCTTTAACCCTTTAAAACCCAGCTCTATAAGCGAATCTAGGCTTGTTGAAATAACGAATACTAAAACTCCACCGATAAGTAAAAATTTTGCCAAAGCTTTTACAAGCTCTATAACCGCTCGGAATCCAAATATCCTTTTGACACCTTCTATAGGGTTGATTTTACTCAATTTAGGGGCCAAAGCTTCAAAAGATAAAACAAACCCGCCGATAGCTCCAGCAGCGATTGTGGCGATAATAAAGGTCAAAGCAAAAATCGGAATAATTATAAAAAAACTCTTCAAACCTAGGCTTATCAAATTATCCAACACGATATTATCTGAAAATACGAGTTTCCTATCAAAAACAAACCCAGCAGCAAATTCCTCAGCAAGGCTTTCAACAAAATAACCACCCATAAAATACAAGAAGATAGAGGTGCTAATTAACATTGCCGCGACAGAAAGCTCTTGAGAGCGCGCCACCCGACCTTCCGAGCGAGCTTTTTCCAATCTTTTCGCGGTCGGTTCCTCCGTCCGTTCCTCGGTCGAATCATTCTCCGCCATTACGGTAAACCCAAACCAGTTTTTAAGGTATCCAACGATTGCAGCCACAACCATTGAATTCTGTACGCTATACTTGTCATCGAGATGGATAATAAAATTATGCCAGCAAGTATCATTGCTGGGAAACCCACAGCAAAAATATTCAACGCTGGCGCTGCTCTCGTTATCACCCCAATGCCCAAATTAATAAATAAAAGCGAAACCATGATAGGCAAAGCTAATAACAAAGCCCCTAAAAAGACCATAGAACTCCAATCAACAATAAAACGAAGGAAATCTATAGGGATTACTTCCTGACCGATAGGCATAGATTTAAAGGTTTCAACTAAATAGATGATTATTAACAAATGACCACCTAGGCCGAGGAATATCAAGGTAGAGATTATTAACAAAAAAACCGATAACAATGGGACATTACCTATATTAGGATCAACCATATTGGCCATCCCCAGCCCCATTGAGTTTGATATTGCTTGACCTCCAACGACTATGGCAGCTGATACAACCTGTAAAACCACACCCATTGTCACTCCTATCAAAGCTTGATCAAATGCTATACTAAGCCCTTCAAGGGAGGTTGGTTCGATATTCGGTATTTCAATCAAAGGAAAAATTAACCAAGTAAGAAGAAACCCTAGAGCTATTCTAATCCTCAAAGATACTGTATCTAACGAGAAAAAAGGAGCAACCAATAGAAAGGCCGAAACTCTTATCATTGGCCAGATGAAATCATAAAACCTCGAGACTAAATCTTCGATTAAGATTTCCATCTAAGTAAAAATACCAGGAATTCTATCGAAAATTTCTCTGAAAAACTCTACGAGTACCGTGAGCTGCCAGCCACCAAAAATAATCATTGCCAGAATCATGGCACCAAGCTTGGGTATGAAACTCAGTGTCATTTCTTGAACAGAGGTTGCGGCCTGTAGGACACCTATCAATATACCCACTAAAAGAGCCGTAACAAGAATTGGGGCGGAAACCAGTATGCCTACCCATAAGGCTTCACGACCAATATCAATCACCTGTGATACTTCCACAAATACCCCCTATTTAACTCACAAAACTTGAGGATAAAGAACCCATTATCAAGGTCCAGCCATCCACCAAAACGAAAAGCATTAGCTTAAAAGGCATTGATATCATCATAGGTGATAACATCATCATTCCCATAGACATAAGCACGCTCGCAACCACCAGATCAATAATCACGAAAGGAATATAGATTAAAAAACCAATAATAAATGCTGATTTTAATTCAGAAGTAATAAATGCTGGGGCCAAAATAGAAAATGGCGTTTCAGCTAAATCATCGCTCACATCACTGTTAGAAATTTGGACAAACATCGAAATATCTTCTTTTCGTGTCTGATTAAGCATAAAATTGCGGATCGGTTTTTCAGCATTCATGATTGCAGTTTCAAAAGAAATATCTTCACTCTGGTAGGGAACTAGGGATTCATTATAAATCTCATTAAAAACTGGCGTCATAATAAAAAAAGTAAGAAATAGAGAGATGCCAATTATCACCTGATTAGGCGGAGTTTGCGCTGTTCCTAATGCTTGTCTTAGAAGCGACAACACCACCACAATTCTAACGAAGGAAGTCATCATGATCACTATTGAAGGCAAAAGTGTCAATACAGTCATTAGCCCCAGTAATTGGAGGGTCAAACTGTATCTAGTGGCGCCCTCTTCCTCAATGATATCAAGGATAGGTAAGCCTTGATCAGATAGAACAGGAGCTGAAAAAACCAAATTAATCAAAAATACTGAGAGAGGGAGTACCAAGTTCATTTTGTTCAACTTAATTTATTATTATTCGATCTAATTACTAGGATTGTACTAATAATGCTTAATCTAACTTTGAGTCTGACCTACTAAAGCGTCCAAGTAAAGTCATATTGTTTTGAGATACGCCAATTAATAAGTTCTCCCCCTCTATTTCTACTAAAATTAATCTTTGCTTTGGAGATAGATTTAACGACTCAACAAGTTTAACTTTTTTTCCCGACTTGTTTTGCAAATTGGAGCCGTATCTTTTAATAAGATATAAAGTAAGACCCAATAGACCTAAAACAAATAAAAAACTCAACAAAGACCAAACAATTTTTACAAACGAAAACTCTGGCATTGTATCCTCAGAGATTTTTCACTCTATCAGCGGCAGGAATTACACTGGTTAGTCGCACACCATAGCGCTCGTTAACAAGCACTATTTCTCCTTGGGCTACTAAAGTATCATTTACCAATAAATCTAAAGGCTCCCCGGCAATTCTATCTAGCTCTACGACGCTTCCCTGTGTAAGGCGCATCAGGTCTCTTATTTTTAAGCTTGTGCGTCCGACCTCTACAGAGATTGTTACAGGAATATTCTGTAAGACATCGCTATTTATCTGACCAGGTTGAGAATCGAGTCCTTTATCAAAGTCTTGATTTTCTTTTGGAGAATCTTCACCCGCTTCAGAAGAAGGTTCGTTGTCTGGTTGATTTGACTCTTCGTTTTCTGTTTCTGTTTCAGCCATAATTAATTTCCCTTTTTAATTGATTTAATCATCATGGTTTGCGGGAGGCTCTAAAGCGTCCACCAATTTAATTGCGACTTGCGTTCCACTAGAACCCACATCCGCTGTGAATACTGGCATATCATTAACCATGACTCGAGCATGTTCCGGTTTCTTGAAATCGATAGTATCTCCTACTCTAAGATTTTTCAAAACTGACAGAGTAGTTTCTATCTCACCAAGCTCAACAGTAACCGGCATACCGGCATCTAACGAAGCATTTTTTAATTCCGAGCTCCATTCTTTATCAGATGCCTCGTCACCGTCTCCAGTCTGAACTCGACTCCTTAATAAATCCCTAATAGGTTTCAGTGAACTATATGGGTAAACGAGATCAATATTCCCTTTCACTTCTTGCCCAAGCTCAGATACAAATCTACTCACAATAACTAAGTCGTTTTCATCTGCGATTTGCGCAAACTGTGGATTGATTTCTGAGCTAACGTGCTCACATTTGATGCCAATGATAGGTGACCACGCGTCTTGTAGAGAGCCAAAAAAAACATCTAACATTATATTAATAATGCTATTTTCCGTCGGAGTAAAAAGTCGGCCAGGTGGTAACTCCCCAATACCTCTTCCAAATCCTCCAAAAAAATTATCAAGCGAGGCGAATACCAAAGAAGGATCGATAACCACCATTGAGAATCCTCTTAAGGGGTTTAACCTGATTGTGTTAACGGCCATAGGTGGTTTTAAATCACCCAAATAATCGCTAAATTTTACAATCTCTACATCTTTCATTTGAATTCGAGGGCTAGTTCTTAAAACATCAAGAAGCCCAAGCCTAAACTGTCTGACAAAACGCTCGTTAATCATGTCTAAAGCGCCAACATTTACTCCAAGCGAAGAATCTTCATTCGCCAAATCATGTTTGACGACTTTGACTTCCATATTAATTCCTGTATCAGTTGCTATTGAACCGTCTTCGATCCCCGTGGATAAAGCGTCTAGTTCCTCATCACTCAATAAATTTTCGGTCTCAGCCATTATTCTCTCCAAAAGACCTTATTGCATTACAAAATCAGTAAAAAACACTTCTTCTATACCACCAAAATCTTCATATTCCTCAAGCAGACTATTCATTTCAATCTTGATTATCTGTGCTAGATTCTTTCTGAAATCGGGATCAGATGCATCCTCTTCGGTTACCTGGCTCATTGCTGCGAGGATTCGATGGCGAAGTGCCATTTCATGCGTTTCCACGTTAGTAATTACTTTTTCGTCATAATGAGTCATTATCCCAATTTGCACCTGCATTACCTTTCTAGAATTCTTGATGTTTGAAACAAAAGATTTTTTAATCTCCTTATACGATTTCTTGAACTTTTGAAGCTCCGGAGTTTCAAGCGGTACCGGTGCAGGTTCACCTTCTCCTTCCTCGCCATCAACACCCTCAGCCTCAGCCTCAGCTTCTGCCTCAAGTTCTGCTATTTGCTCCTCAACGCTCTCTTTTTCGGCTTTATCAAAAAAACCTGTCGCGAACAATGTTCCAACCACACTAAGGAGTACGAGCAAAAGTATTCCAACTACAATCATTATAATTTTTACAACAGATGATTTGCCTTTTTCTTCGTTTTCTGCTTGTTCTTCGGCCATATCTTCTACCTCTTTTAATTTAACTTTTAAACTAGAAAGTCATAACGTCCGGGTATCTCGCTATTGACGGAAACGTCTGATTTATCTTCGTCCGCTTTGACTTCTAATTCACCAAATTTTTGTTCATCCATTAAGGAAAAAAATTGTTCTTTGTCGCTATTTCCGTCATTTTTTAATTCTACACTAACTTCAGCATTATTCGTGCCATTATTTTCAAGCATCTCTCTTAATTTCGGCACGCTCTCTAAAATTAGCTCTCTAGTCAAATTCTGATTAGTAAAAAACTGGGCCTCCAAGTTTCCATTCACCATCTCCATTTGAACAGAGACCTTACCTAACGACCGCGGATTCATCTCCATTTCAATCCGCCAGGCACCCTTATTGATTTGCGAGGTGAGTCTATTAACCAAACTATCTGCAAATTTAGTAGTCATATTCTGAAATTGATTGAAACGGTTTAGGTTGTTAGGCTGCTCGTCTATTTTTGATTTCAACTCATTTGAAGAATTAGGCAATAGCTCCGATGGAGCAATATTTTGAGGTTGGTAGCCAGTTCCTAATTTACCAGCATGCGATTCGGCTGGAATTGATTTGACACTATTGTTCACGTTTTTAAATTTATTTTCTTTTCCGAACATGCCCAAGAAATTCTCTCTTAGATCAATGGGATCGAGTTTGATCGAGGGTTTATCGTAGCTCTTAAAAAAATTATTTTTTTCTAGGACTACGCTTTTGATTATTACATCGTCCCCTCTGATTTTTATGTGCTTATTGACAACAACCTGGGCCAAGATATCTCTACCCAACCCTGTCGCTTCTTGTGACTGTGCAATTGATGCCGGTATATTCACGGAATTAATTGGGGAATTGGTTTGAAATTTAGCCTTTTCATTTGGAGATAGTTGCGGGCTATTCAATATTTTTGGATCTAATTTTTCGCCAATGTTTCGTCTATCAGTATCGCTAAAAACTTTTTCCCAACTGTCATTTACTCTCTCTAAATCAAATTTTCTGAGTCCCGTTAAGTTTTTAGGAACATCTATACTGATTCGGTCGAGGCCGTCAGTGTTTTCTCTGCTTATTAATAGATCAGAACCAATGTGAGAATCAAAATTTTTATCAATCGTTGGCTTGGATGCATCTACGTTTTTTAATAAATTGACCAAACTAGATGAGGCAAATCCCTGTTTGGCAGTAAAGGTTTCAATATCTTCCAAACTTCCATTCGATTCAGTCGTTATTATCATTCTGTTACTCACCAAGCTTTTCTGAACAAAATTATCTGATTCAAGCGGCACTTCTCTGGTTTCATTTTCCTTAGTCGGCAACTTTTTGCCACTAACTTGCGCACCCATAGAAGACCTACACGAAACCGCTTCATCTAAAATCTGACGAAAATCAGACGATTCCACTTTTGAATTTGGGCTTTTTTCTCCTATTTCTGCGGTGAATGTGTCTGCTTTAACATCCAGCTGCAAATCTATTTTAGTCGACATTACTTTCCTTCCAATTTTTCTTTCTTAGAACAATTGCAATGTATATGCCAAACTTTGATCTCAGACCTTTAGCTATTTATTTTTTAAGTTATATTGAATCGTGGCCTGTTCATTAAATTGTTTTTCCTGAGACTTAAATTTAACCTCTCTGGCACCTTCCTTTTGAATATCGAGTAGACTATTAAATTTCAACCTTTCTTTCTCGGCCTGATTAAGTTCAGCTCTCGCTTCATTAAGCGCCTTCTTTGAGTTATCGATTTGATCTATATTTTTAGATTTAAGCTGGTGGATCTGAGAGATAAAGCTTCTTATTGCCTGCACTTGTTGGGTTGATTGAGGTCGTTTCTGTATTAGTAATAATTGAGAATGATATTCCTCTATAAGGGTATCTAGTCTCGCACCTCGCGCAATATCAATTTCTAATTGAGTCTTAGAGGATTTTACTTTTGAACTCGCTTTGCTCGCTGCAACTTGAGTTTTTGATAATAATATATCCCATATTCGTTCCGACATTTTATATCCCCATCACACCCATCAACAGCTGCTGAGACTGCTCAAAAGAAAAACTTTCAGTATCACCTTGAAGCAAAAAACCTTCCATAGCAAGCCTTAGTTTAATAGCTTCGTCTAATTCAGGATTCGTTCCAGGTTCATAGGCGCCCACTTGAATCAAATCCATATTCTGTTGATAAAGAGTCCAAAGTCGCCTAAATTGATTTGCTTTCTTTAATCTGTCATCGCTTACAATTGACGGCATTACTCGCGAAACTGAACCTGCTAAATCAATTGCCGGATAATGCGCCATGTCAGCAAGTTTTCTCGATAACATTACTTGCCCATCAAGAGACGCTCGTGCTATATCTACCACGGGATCTGAAGTATCATCTCCTTCTGCAAGAACAGTATAGATTGAAGTGATAGTCCCATGACCGTTCGCCCCGACGCCTGTTCTTTCAATTAATTTCGGTAAAAGTGCAAAAACTGATGGAGGGTAACCTTTTGCTGTTGGAGGCTCGCCAACGGACAAACCAATTTCCCTTTGAGCATGAGCAACCCTAGTTAGACTATCAAGCAATAACAAAACGTTTTTTCCTTTATCGCGATAATATTCGGCGATAGTATGAGTCAGCTTTGTAGCTTTCAAACGAACGACAGGGGAAATATTGGCGGGCGCAGCAATAATAACAGCTTTTGATAAGCCTTTATCCCCCAAAGTATTGCTGATAAATTCTTTTACTTCCCTGCCGCGTTCTCCTATCAAACCAATGACTACAACATCGGCAGAAGTATTTCGAGTAAGCATCCCTAAGAGAACACTTTTTCCAACACCCGAGCCCGCTATCAGGCCGAGACGCTGCCCTCTTCCAACGGTTAGGCAACTATTTATTGCTTTGATACCTGTGTCTAAAACTTCATCGATAGGCAGCCTTTGTAGAGGATTAATAGCAGTCCCTTCGAAGGGCATTTTTTCGATATCACCTGTAATCGGCCCCTTACCATCTATCGGTTGACCTAACCCGTCTAAAACCCTTCCAGTCAAACCTCTAGAAACCGATGCTTCCGAAGAGTTTGCAATCAGAGTTACTTTGGAACCCGGGCCAACACCTTCCGTCTCCTCAAAAGGCATCAGATATAATATATCGTTCTGGAAACCCACCACTTCTGCCAAAAAAGTTTTGTGTTTGACAATTGAGTCGACTTCGCAGATAGCACCTAAAGGAGCTGAAATTCCCTTAGCTTCCAAAGTTAATCCGACAACTCTGACTAACTTTCCGCTTTTTTTTGGGGCTCGTAAGTCTTTAAATTTTGTCAAAGTTTCTAAATTTTTATTGAATCGATTTATAAATTGTTGATTTATGTATAACAAAGCACTCACCTAGTATTGGTTTATTGCATTAAAAAGCAATTTAATTAATTTTATAAGACAAGCTCAGAATCAATCGTAGACTCAAATTTCTTTTTTTTATCATCTTCGTGTTTTTCTGAATCAACTATTTCGGCATCTAATACATCACAGTCCGATTCTTTTTCGTCGGAAATTAGATGTTCTTCTAGATCATTGAGACTCGAATCAGCATCATCACTAATATTATTACCAAAAACAAAATCAGAAATTTCAGACAACCTTGACTCTATAAAATCATCAATAATCGAATCTCCCATAGCTATCCTTACACTTCCCTTAGATAATTGTGTATCGACCTTTAATTGAAAACCTTCAAATCTGACACCAAATTTTTCAAGTTGATTTTTATCAAAATCACTCACAAAAATTAAAATATTGCTGTCGTCCGCTTCGTCTATTTGCGCTAGACTATTTTTAATCAAACGCTCTACAGCCAATGGTGAAACAGATAACTCCCCTCTTACCAATTGCACCGCTATTGCCATAGCTAGTTTTTTTAACGGTTCATAAAGCTCATTTGAAGAAACAGCGCATTCCTTAATGCTTTCGAACAAAGCCTTCAGGTCAGATTCAAATTTTTTAGCTTCAGTTTGCGCCTTTTTTACACCATCTTCGAAACCATTTGCGTAACCATCCTTAAAGAATGTCTCTTGAATTTGCTTCTTTTCATTCGCTTGCTGCTCTACGATTTTGTCCGGTGTTGCTGATGGTTCGGTCACCTTCTCAAGATCATCATGGGTAGGATCAATTTTTTCTGCATCTTGATTACTAGAAGTTCCGTTTACTTCATCTTTTTGCTTTTCACCAACTTCGAACGAACTATCTTCATTTTTTGAATCAATATTCTCAGATTTCTCCGCAAATTGGTCAATCCTCTCAGATTTGTAGTCATTCAAAAGGAAACCTTTTTGCTCTTGGGCCATTAAACTATTTTCAGCGAATGATTTTGCTTTTCTGGTTGCTTCTAGCAAATCATTTAGCTTCCATGAAATTTCAGGATTGCTTTTAGACAAAATCATCACCTCTTCCCGCAAGCACCAAATCTCCAGAATCCGACAATTTTCTTGCAATACGCATGATAGCTTTTTGCGCATCCTCAACATCTGTAATTCGAATTGGACCCTTCGCCTCCATATCATCCAAGAACATAATTTTGGCTCTTTGGGACATATTGCCCAGAAACTTATCTTTCACCTCTTCATGTGCTCCTTTTAATGCCGTCATTAACATATCTGGTTCAACGTTTCTCATCAGAGTTTGAATCGCTCTATTATCGACTGCAGAAAGATTCTCAAAAGTAAACATATTGTCTTGCACCTTCATAGCAAGCTCTTCGTCAATTTCTGATAACCCTGTAAGGATCTGCGTCTCAAGGTCAACCTTTGTAAAATTCATAATTTTCGCTGCTGCCATTACACCGCCAAAGCTCGAGGATTGCGCAGAAGAACTCGAAGAAAATTGTTGTTTCATTATTCCTTCTAACTCTTGCATCGCAGAGGGTTGCACAGTCTCTAGGGAAGCCACCCTCTGAATTATTTCAGGCCTGCTTTCGGCGGGAAGAAAATTTAGGACATCCGCGGCCACATCGTATTCCACAACCGAAAGAATGATTGCAACAACTTGGGGATGTTCTCCCAATATCATTTCTGCAATTGATCTAGCGTCCATCCAACGCAGTATCTCTAACCCCTTACTACTGGATCCAGGCATAATTCTACCTAATACGCTTGATGCCTTATCTTCGCCAAGAGCCCTCTTTAGTACACTTTCCACGTAATCAGTTGTCCCCAGTCCAAGATTGGTTTGCTTTTTAATAGTACTCACAAAGTCATCAAGAACAATATTCACAGCTTCTTGAGAAAGATCAGCAACGCCTACCATTGCCGCCCCCAATCCCTGCACCTCTTTTGGATCTAAATATCTTATTATATCTGCAGCCTGTTGTTCTCCAAGCAACAACATTATGACAGCGGCTCTATCCACATTTGTGATGTTCTCTAATTCTAACTTTAGAGCTTCAGTCATCGGCGGATCTTCATTAGCCGCGAGGTCCCCCGGTTGTGCTTCTTGAATTGCAGTTTGTTCAGCCATTTGTAACTCCTAATAATCTATATAATTGTTCTAAGCTGCGGACCTGATCATCTTCTTAAGAACGTTGGCCACGCGACCTGCATCCTCAGCAACGAGCAACCTTACCAAAGCAACTTTATCATCATAAGTATTTGCTGTATCCAACATATCAGCGGAAATAGTTGATTTTTTCGGTTTCAGCTTCGCTTTAATATCTTCTAGCGATTCTTCATCTCCCAATTCTATCAACTCAAGCTCTTCATCTGATAATTCTCCATCTTTAAATTTTGCCTTTAAATCATCCTCATCATCATCTCCGTCAACAGCAGGGAGATATGACTTAACAATTGGTCGAATAATGGTTAGCACGACTGCTATAAATGCCAGAACTAAGGCTAAACTTTTTATTGAATCCATTACCAACTGGTTTTCATACCATTTTAGAGCGCCCTCTTCTTTGACAGGTTCAAATTTAGTTGCAATTACTGTAACGAGATCGCCTCTTTTTTCATCAAATCCAACGACGCCTTTTACTAATGTGGTCAACCTGTCGACTTCCAGCGCTATCCGAGCGTCTCTTTCTTGCTGACTTGACTGGTTAGCAGGATTTTGATTTTCTGCTTCACCATCATTATTGTCCTTGGTTGTTGATGCAGGTTCAATAATCTCCCCTTTAATCAGCAGCTCCTCATTTACAACGACTGCGACCGAGATCTTCTCTACTGTTCCCACCTGATTTTTCACATGGCGCACAGAGCGATCTATTTCATAATTTCTCGTTGTTTTGCTGCTTCTTACGTTCAGTTCTTCACCTTGGTTAGGTAAATTTACGACCGGTTCATTTTGACCGTCAACTTCAACCTCGGCTATCGGAGGAGCCGTGTTTGTCATAGCTCCCGGAACGCCCTTGGCCTCCATTCCACTATCTCTGTTTACCGTCAATGATTCAGAACGTGCTTTAGGTCCTGTGTTATTAGTGTCATATTCCTCAAACGTTGTTTCAACTTGGGTAAAATCCATTGTCACGTCAACTTCTGCTCTCAGATTAGATTCACCAACTATAGGTCCAAGTAAAGCGTCAATACGGCTTCTATAAGTTTCTTCGAGAACGCGTTTATGCTCAATCTGCACATTTGACATCTGCATACCAGGAAGTCTGTTGGCATCTGTTAGGAGATTCCCTCGCTGATCAACTACTACCACATTGTCTGCATCTAAATGCGGAACACTTGATGAGACCATATGGACTATAGCCTCCACTTGACTACTGGATACAACCCTGCCCGAATGTGGCGTTACTACAACCGACGCCTTAGCAGGCGTGCGATTCCTGACGAATGCACTTTCCTTCGTTGTCGCGAGATGAACTCGAGCACTTTTGATAGATGAAATTTGACTAATACTGCGAGCAAGCTCTTGCTCCATAGCCGAAACGTATTTAACTTGCTCCATAAATTGACTGGTTGTCATCGAAGTTTCGTCATTGAGAGAATTGATCCCACCACCTGATGAACCCTGCGGCAACCCTCGAGATGCAAGGAAGATTCTCGCTTGATGGTATTTTTTAGTAGGAACTTTTAAATCACCGGTAGAAGTGTCGATTTTGGCGTTAAAATCAGCGGAAGTTAAAGCTTCAAATGCCGCTTGTCGATCAGTTTCTGTCATTCCAGGATAAACACTCCGATAGCTACCCGAGTCCATCCACAAATAACTTATGGCAAAAACCGCAACAGTTAAAACTACTATTATGATAGGGAAAGCCTTCCTTACCGCAGGCTGTTGTAAAATTTCTGGCAACCCAGGGAGGCCACTTCTTCCTATAGATTCGGTTCCAACTGGGGTTGCTGAGCTTCCCTGCGAAAGTGCCTGACCTTCAGTTTGTGAGGCCTGATTATCAGTCGGTGTTATATTTGTATCTGTCGGATTTACTGCTATCGCCATTTTTTGTCTCTCAATTCACTGGATTAAACGGGCATATTAAGAATTTCTTCATATGCTTTAAGAACTTTATTTCTAACTTGTACTGTTGCCTCGAAAGCCAAAGATGCTTTTTGCATGCTTAGCACGACATTAGGTAAAGAGTCTGTCTGACCTAATTCATAGGAAACCTTTTGAGCTTCGGATGCTTGCTGCAAAGAATTAACCTGATTTAAAGCGCCTTTAACGGCTGCTCCAAATCCCACTTTATCTTTGTTAGTTGTATCTGGTACAGAATCAGGCTTAAGATTGACACCTTGCTGAGCCTGGGTTTGATAATCTCTGATTTGACCTAATAAAGAATTTACGTTTTTCATGTGTGCTGCGTCTACCATTCCTAAATCTCCTAAATCACATATGCATGAGTCAGATTGAAACCGTCTTCCCTAAGCTTTTGTATTTTATGTCTTAAGGTTCTAGGACTAATTCCCAGTCGCTTTGCGGCTTCTTTACGACTTGATGTGCTATTTATAGCCGCTACTATTGCCTGGCATTCACTATTTTTTACCGCTTTATCTAAATTATGAGCTTCAGCTGCAACAGTTGGTGAAGCCGCTATTTGCTCTGCTACACTTCTTCCGGAAACTGTTTCGAGATTAGAATTAATAAAATCTCCGTCTTGAAGATCATCAAATGAAATATGCTCATCCTCGATATCGGTCTGATACGCGAGGATAATCGCGCGAGAAATTACGTTTTCAAGCTCTCTTACATTACCGGGCCAGTGGTAATTCATAAGTTTTCGCTGAGCATTTAAAGACACTTGTTTGGATATCCTATCTTTATTATTTCTATCAATGAATTGATGAGCTAAGGGCATAATATCCATCGGTCGCTCTCTCAAAGGAGGGATAGAGAGCTTAAAAGCACTCAATCTGAAATATAAATCCTCGCGAAATGATCTCTCAGCGATGCATCTTTTTAGATCACAATTTGTCGCCGCTATGATTCTAATATTTAGATTTCTTAGCTTTGAACTTCCGAGACGTTGAACTTGGCGCTCTTGTATAACTCTCAGTAATTTAGATTGCAGGATATATGGCATGTCACCTATTTCATCAAGAAAAATAGTGCCCCCTTGTGCTTGTTCGAAGTATCCTGCCTGAGATTTTAGTGCACCAGTAAAGGAACCTTTTTCATATCCAAATAACATTCCTTCAATTAGATTTTCTGGCATAGCTGCACAATTTACGGCAATAAACGGTTGATTGTATCTATCTGAGGACTCATGTATTAATCTAGCAATTACCTCCTTCCCTGCCCCTGTAGGCCCAGTTAGTAGAACAGAAACGTCAGCTTTTGCAACACGACCTGCCAAAGTAAGAAGATTTTTACTCAGAGGATCCACAAAAACAAAAGGCTTTGAATCCTGATTATTCTCATCAATTCTACCAGAACCTATCATTGAATCGTTTATGGGAAATATTTCATGGATCAGATGAGATAGTCTTTCAGTCCACGCAGATATACCAAAATCGTCGTTAGCAAAAACAGTATAGACACCCAAGTCCATTGCTTTGATAACCATATCAAAGTTATTTCTATCTATTCGAGCAATAATTGGATCATTTGGAGATAAATCTTTTAAATATCTGATTTGATTTATATTAGTTATATTTGCAATAAATATTGATTCGCCAATATTTGGTATATCAGCGGCTACAACTGTTTTAACAATAAATAATTCCAGCCCAAGGTCCTCAAAGCATGACTGAAGCCCGTCGTCTACTGTCCCACTCTCGTCTATCCAAAATACTTTTTTAATACCCATTATTTCTTGCCTTGCATAAAATATTTAATTAACTTAATGCAAACGACGTGCCAGTTTTTTTTTATAATAAAAACAATGATTTATAAGAGAGTGGCAAAAAAATGACAGGTTTGCCGCATGCGGTTATCAAAGGATTAGGTCTCTGAATTTTGTGTTCGGGCAGCGATGGATTAGATTTTATACTTATTAATCTTTTCGATAAGCGTAGTCCTTTGCATATTCAACAGTCTTGCTGTCTTCGAGACGTTCCCTCCCGATTTTTCCAATGCATTCTCGATGAATTTTTTCTCTATTTCTTTCAATTTGTCTCTTAACCCAAAGCCTCCGTCAGGAATAGAATCCCATCCTTGAGCCATCATGATGGCTTCTTCAACATGATTCTCCGCGCTATCTTCTAATTTATTGCTCGTTTCGATTGAAGGCATCTCTTCCTCTTTGTTCTCACTTTTCAAAGTAAGTTTTAACTTTGAAACCTTTGTTTTTAGTTCCTCAGGCAACATACTGGGCGCCACTTGGGTCAAGTTAACTTCCTCACCGGGGTATAAAGTTGTGAATCTATCTATTAAGTTAGCTAATTCTCTGATATTTCCCGGCCAAGAATACTCAGTCAAAATCCTTAACGAATTTTCTGTGAATTTTATCGGCGTGTTATCTGAAGCAGCAGCATTTGTAGCAAAATGACCGAGTAAAGGCAATATATCCTCAGTTCTGTCTCTTAGAGCTGGAATTTCGATTGGAATTACATTCAAACGATAATACAGATCCTCTCTAAATTGCCCTGATTTTATTTTCTCAATAATATTCTGATGGGTTGCAGCTACGACTCTTACATTAATATTCAACTGTCCCATCGAACCAACCGGGTCGATTACCCTTTCTTGAAGAACTCGCAAAAGTTTTACCTGTAGATCAAGTGGCATGTCTCCGATTTCATCTAGAAAAATAGTTCCATTGTTAGCTAGTTCGAACCTCCCTATACGATCAGATATTGCTCCGGTAAAAGCCCCTTTTTTATGCCCAAAAAGCTCACTTTCCATCAAATCTGCAGGTATCGCTCCACAATTTACTGGAACAAACGTTGCCCCAGCTCTATCAGAGCATGAATGTAAGGCCCTCGCGACCAGCTCTTTCCCAGTTCCACTTTCACCTAAAATCAATACGGTCGAATTTGAAGGAGCAACTTTTTTAATAAGATCTCTTGTAGACCGTACGGCCTTACTTTTACCAATAATTGAACTGAGCATATACTGATTATTTTGATAAAAATTCCAACATTAGGAATTGCTATTTTCGCAAATTCCGTGCTCATTGAAAACTAGTATTTACACGACTAGGGCGCTGTTACATGACCTTTAATTGTCAAAAATACGTCTATACTATTGATTGAAGCATTAAATATTGAATCTTTGGAGACTTCTTCGGGTTCAGCATTATCTTTTTCGCTCTTTTCGGGCGTTTTTATGGTTCTAGCCAACCAGTCATTATTAATCGGCTCAAAGATTGTGATAAAACTGTGCTTCTCTGTTTCTTTGGGGTTGTGGTTTAGCCTATTTTCTCTGAACACAAGTCCATCAGAGCAGATAGCAACCATTTCTAATTGTTTTTCAGAAAATTCCATACTATCTTGCATCCATTATGCAGCGGCTATATCTTTCTTTTTTAATAAACTCGGCAGCATACTCCATGCCCCACTTACCTCATTTATCAGAGATTTTACCTCCAAGACCGCCTCTACATCATTTCGGGTATGAGCGTGCAATAGTCGCTTAACCGCATACTCGTATAATTCGTTCAAATTCCTAGAGAGTTCTCCACCCTTTTCCATGTCGAGAGACATTTGCAAGCCAAAAATTATTTTTTGAGCACGACCAATCGTTTCGTTTTTGTCTTTGAGCTCTTTTCTATGAATATGTCCAACCGCTTTATCTAATGACTCTATTAACCCATCAAAAAGCATCTGAATCAGTTGAACTTGATCGGCATACGCCGCATTTGAACTTACATTAACGCTATTATACGCCTTCAGTGCATCTTTTCTTCCCATACCACGCTTCTCCTAGTGATGTCTCTGCTAACACTAGTTAAATCGGTAGAAAAGAGCGTTTCTTTAGGACGCAATCGTTTTATTTTATTTTTTT
>MDTG01232601.1_pt1 | contig 17696 bp, 28 predicted proteins | sample 811421 | NCBI WGS metagenome assembly MDTG01 (sample SAMN05326645, study PRJNA326480) | marine metagenome | isolation source: seawater | place: Pacific Ocean: South East | collected 2011 | reverse complement strand
TTTCATTAATTTTTATATTGATAATAAATCCAAAGCCAAGGTTTTGAAAAAAATAATTGAACAGAAACATGAATATGGGAAACCACCACAATTATCTAATAAAAACATAAATCTAGAATTTGTTTCAGCTAACCCTACTGGACCAATTCACGTGGGTCATGGAAGAGGTGCCGTATTAGGAGATAGCTTGGCTAATATATTAAAATTTTGTGGATATAAAGTAGTTAAGGAATATTATATCAATGATGCTGGTAGGCAAATAGATATTCTAACTATTTCAGTTTTATTGAGAGTATTAAACAAATTTAATCCCAATATTAAATTTCCTGAAAGTGCTTATCAGGGTGATTATATTTTCACTTTGGCTCACACAATTGGGGATAGTTATTTAAAGCAATTAAAAGAACTTGCAGACTTTGATATAAAGCCCAAGGTGGAAAACGATGATAACGAAAAAATACTAGATTTTTATATCAATTTTTTCAAAAAAAAATTCGAGGGTTATAATAGTTTACAGAATAAATTTCTCAGTTTTCAGGTCAATGAATGTAAAAAAGACCTACAGTCTTTAGGAATAAATTATGATCATTGGTTTTCTGAAAGAAAACTTCATGAAAATGGACAGATTGATCGAGTTATTCAAAAACTCGACAAAGCAGGTCATTTGATTTCAAAAGATAATGCTTTATGGTTTGATTCTAAAAAATTTGGTGATGACAAGTTAAGAGTTGTTGTAAGGGATAATGGTGACAAAACATACTTTGCCTCCGATCTTGCTTACCATGAAATTAAATTACAAAAATTTGATCAATCAATAAATATTTGGGGCGCTGATCATCATGGGTATGTGAAAAGAGTAAGAAATGGAATGAGGGCTTTAAAACTCGATGAAAAAAAACTTGAAATTATTCTAGTTCAATTTGCAAATTTAAAAAAAAATAATGATGTTTTGCCTATGTCCACCAGAAAAGGGGAGTTTTTTAAATTAACCGACTTAGTTAAAGAAGTAGGAGCTGACGCAACAAGACTATTTTACTTATTAAGGAGATCAGATCAACACATGGATTTCGATATTGATTTAGCGAAAGAAAATTCAAAGGATAATCCTGTGTATTATGTTCAATATGCATATGCTCGTTGTCATAATTTAATGAAAAAATCAAAGAGTGATTCTTATACAACTACTTGTAATAATCTTGACTTACTTAATTTGGATCAAGAGCTTTCAATTTTAGACAAGTTAGACCAGTTTCCGGATATAATAGAAAGTGTGTCCTTAAAGTTTACCCCACACATTTTGGTCGATTATTTGAGAAGTTTGTCAAAGCTTTTTCATAATTACTATGCATCTGTACAAATAATAAGTCCAGAAGTGGACTTAAGAAATATAAGATTATCGCTAGTCTATGGAGTGTCACTAACTTTACAGAATGGTCTTAATTTGCTCGGAATTAGCTCTCCGGAAAATATGTAAAATGCCAACAGCAAAAAGAAGAAAAAAAAATACTAGCTCATCTTTTATGATGATTTTATTAGGCCTATCAATTGGCTTAGCATTATCCCTAATACTAGCCATTTATGTAATCATGTCTCCATCTCCATTTGTCGATAAATTTGGTGTTGAAGTTAGTACCGGTAAAAATTCTGAAGCAGATCAGTCAAAGATGTTTGAAGAAACAGAAAGTTCTGAGTTTTATGACCTATTAGATGGTTCTGATTACGACGTATCTAATAATAATGATCCTTTAAATAATGATGAAAATAAACTAGAACAGCAGTCAATTTTTATGCAAGTTGGATCTTTTGCATCAAATAGAGAAGCTGATGAATTAAAAGCAAGACTTGCAATAATAGGTATTGAAACGGAGATTGTGAAAGTTGCATTACCTGATGGAACTCTTTGGCACAGAGTCAGAATTGGACCGATTTTAGATGACCAAGAATACACAGAGTTTAAAAGAATTCTAACTAAAAATGGTTATAAATATTTAGAAATTAGGAGTGATAATTAAAATGACTAAAACAATAAATTTTATATTTTTTATATTTTTTATTCAGTTTGCCCCTTATTTGCTTTCTGCTGACACTGTGAAACAAGATGAGTATATCCTTATTGCTGATAATAAAGGCTTAGAAAAAGAGAGTGATCAAGTAATCAAGTTTTTTAGTTACGCATGTTCGCACTGTTATGCTTTAGATCCATTTATTGAGATATTCAAAAAAAATAACAATAATATTAATTTTAAATATGTTCCAGCAATATTTAGTGACCAAATGATTCCTCTAGCTAAATTATTTTTTACACTTGATACAATGAACCTGATATCCCAGCTTCATGAGTCTGTCTATGAGGTTATTCATGTGGATAAAAAAAGAATTTTTACTGACAAGAAAATTTTTAAATGGGCGGAAAAAAATGATTTGATAAATTTTGTTGAATTTAAAAAAATTTATGAATCATTTGATACAAATAATAAAATTTTATATGCAAAAAACCTTACAATAAAAAGTCAAATCACAGGCACTCCATATTTGATGATTAATGGTAAATATCTAACAGGTCCATCATTAATATCAAAATCGAATGGAGGATTTAGCCCTGCTAGACTTGAACAAGTTGTGAAACAACTATATAGAAAATAAAAGTTATTTTAGTTTTTCCCTTAGATCACCTATCTCTTTGCATGGAATAGGGTTGCAAATTCTTATAAGCTCATCGAGATGTTCTGTAGCCAGGTTTTTTTCCCCAATTGCTATATAAGACAAAGCAATATAATGATGAGCATTAATGTTTACAGGATCATTAATAATAGCTTTTTTATAATATTCTATTGAATTATCATAATCCCCTAAGTTTCTATATGTAAATCCAATTAGTGTTTGGATATTTGAATTATTTTTATCATCTTCATAAATTACCATTAACTTTTCAAGAGCTGAATGAAAATTTTCTTGATCTATTAATTTCAAAATTTCCTGCATTTTTGGGTTTGATTCATCGTAACTATTATCCCCAAGATTAGAGAATGAAAAAGAAGCAAAAAAGATACAGAAAATTAAATTAATAAACATAAAAGTCTTCTAAAATATTATAATAAATTTATGACAGTAAAATTGCCAATTAAAGATAAGGAAAAAATATGTTTCCATAAATCGAATTATATAAAATCCACAAAGAATTACAAATTCAATTCCCTTTTATTTTCTTTTTTTTCAGTTATTACACTTCTAGTTTTTTTATCGGTTAGCGCTGGTATTATGAATTCATATCTTTTTTCCGAACTGTTTGGCTCTTATACGCTAAAGGTATTAATTTTAATTTTTTGCATTTTTATATTCGCTACGTTTTTTACATTTGAAAAAAAAAATAAAAATTTTGAACAAAAATCAAGAAGCAGTAATCTTCTTGCTCGTGAGTGGAAAATTTTTTTTAACGAAAAAGAAAATATTTATGAGATTGCAATAGATGACTCGAATGATAATTGGCAATATCAAAAAATTGATGTGGATGATGTAAATTCTTATATTGAATTAAGTGACACAGAATGGGAAGAAATTAAGCTGCGACTCCCCTAATATTATGTTCAATATTGTCTTGTATAGTCCTGAGATACCACCTAATACAGGTAATATAATGAGATTGTGCTTTAATACTGGCGCTAGACTTCATATTATCAGACCAATAAGTTTTGATTTTGATTCAAAAAAATTAAAGAGGGCTAGTTTGGATCATTTCGATAAAATTAATATTGAATTTTATGATGACTATGATGATTTCTTCAATAGCCAAATAAATTTTCCTAGGATTTTTTGTATAACTAAATTTGGAGCAACAAGGTATGACAAAGTAGTATTTGAAGAAAATGATTTTTTCCTTTTCGGTAATGAAACATCAGGATTACCATCCTATATAATGAAAAAATTCGAAAATACGAGAAGGTTATATTTGCCAATGCAAAAGGTTTCAAGAAGCTTAAATCTAAGTAATGCAGTTTCTGTCTTGATTTTTGAAGCTTGGAAGCAAAATAATTTTAAAGGTGAGGGTGTAATGTTACACCCTCAAGAGTAAGTAACATCTTAAAAAGACTGAGGTTCCTCCTTAGGTTGGAACCCATGAATCTCTCTAAAACAATGAATACTTAAAACAGACATGGATCACCTCCTTTCAAAAATTACTCAAATTTTATCCTATCAAAAATTTCAAAAATTAGAAAGAAAAATTAGTGGACATTTTGTAATGAAAGTGTAAAAACTTTCAGAACGATAATTTTTACAAAAATTCAGCATGTAGTTGTATCTATTTACTTGAATTAGATTGCTATACTTGTCATTAGAAAAATAGATAGATTCTTTGAGTCCAAATTCTAATTGATTGTCTAAACACTCCCAATTATCTATATCATTTATCTTACAATTATTAAAACTCTTTTCACTATTCAAAAAAGAATGAATAATTTTTTTATCTTTTATTTTATAAGTGTGCGGAAAAATATTTGAAAAGCTACCAGTTGGATTTCCATCATAGTCTTCTGTTTCTGATAAAAAATATAAAGTAATAGAATTAGGGTCTGATTTATTAAGAAAAATAACTAAAAATGATGCAATAATCAATAACAATAAAAACACTAATTTAATCAGCTTTGATTTGTTATACAACAGATACTTTTTCAATTGATTTACCTTTAAAACACAAATTTAAAAGCGAAAAATATGCTTTGTTGAGAAAAAAAATTGAAAATAGTGATATTAAAGATTTAATCAAATTTAGAATTCCATACTCAGCAAGTATTACCAGCTTAAAGTTAGCACATTCTATTGAATTTATCGAGAAATATAGTTCTGGTAGTCTTACAAATATTGAAAAAAATAAACTTGGTGTGCCATGGAGTAAAAGTCTAGTTACAAGGTCGAAAAGGGGGTGTGGCGCAATCTTATCAGCAATTCACCAGGTTAAAAAAGAAAAAGTCATTTTTTGTAATTTTGGTGGGACACATCATGCATCACATAATTCAACTTGGGGTTTTTGCATTTTCAATGATTTAGCCGTTGGATCTATCTATGCATTAAATAAAGGTTTTTTTAAAAAAATTGCTATTATTGATCTAGATGTTCATAAGGGTGATGGCACAGCAGAGATTTGCTCAAAATTTAATAACATAATTACATATTCGGTCCATTCAGAAAAGAATATGGCTTTTGGTAAAAAACCTAGTAATTTTGATTTTAGTTTACCCTCAAATGTTACTCAAGATGACTATATTGCAACTATTTTGAATGTTTTACAATCTCTAGATGATGATATTGAGTTGATTTTGTATAATGCCGGTGCAGACTGTTATAAAAATGATTTAATTGGCAAAATGAATTTAGAAAAAAGAACTTTAAAAAAAAGAGATAAGTTAATTTATGATTTTTGTTTTAATACTAGCAAGAATATCGTCACTGTATTAGGGGGAGGGTATGCAAAAAACATAAAAGATACAGTAGATATCTATTATAATACCTTTATTGAGTCTTTCAATTTATGGAAAAATTATAGAGGGTAAAAAATTGATTTCAAAAATATCAAATACACATCTAACTTATCTCGCTTATTTTGGTATTGCTTTAACTGTTATGGGGTCTTTTCTATTTCTATTAGCAATTCTCAATATAATTGATGTCTCAATTTTCGGTTTTGGTGTTACCACTGGTCATAGAAATTTAGGTGGTATTGCGGTATTTGGTACTATTGTTAGTGCTGTATCTTATGGTATTATTGAAAATTCTGAGGAGGAAAAAAATGTTAAATAGGTCTGACTACTTTATTCTGTTGGGTGTAGCAATATCTTATGTATTGACTATGTACCTATGGTTTGCTTTGGGTGAGACAGAGCAAGCTATTTTCACAGCAATCTGGGTTCCATCCATCTTATCTTTTGGAATTTATTTTAAAGTAACTGCTCTTTTAAGGAGAAAAAATGGATGATAATACTCTTTTAATTATGGCAATTATTATTTTTGGCCTAAAAGCAATAGGGATATATTTGACTATTAAAGAATTTAGTAAGAAAGATAAAGAAGACTAAACCGAAACGTCTACGTTATTGCCTTTATTGCCATCATTAGATGGCTTACTTGATGAAGTCAGCATTGTTTGTATGGTTCTTGATTCTTGTAAAGCTTCCCTACTTGCGGTACCAGCAGGTTCAGCAAATCCATCTTTACCACGCGTATATTCAAGAGCATTCTTTATAGTATCGCCCCTACTAAGCGGTGTCGCTCCAGTATTTACTACATACATTGGCATAATATTCTCCCTTCATTATTATATTAACTAATATTTTGTTGTGTGTAAAGTAGTTGAATTAAGCTATTATAAACTCACTTATAACGCCAAAAATATAGAGAAGGGTTAATGTTAAATTTAGAGTAACTAGAGATAACTCTCCCCACTTAAAAGCAGTATATGCTAATAGGCCATTACCACTGATAAAGAAAAAGTGATGTAAATAAAGTTCAGGATAAAAACTTGAAAAAAAAGCCCCAAATAGAATTAGTAAAGTTGCACCCCAGGCTTTTTTTTGATTTGTTTTAGCCATTTTAGACTATAAATTTAACTCTTCAGTAATTAATTGAGAAGTTTCATTAAAGTATTGCTCTATAGCCCCAATTCCTTCAACAGCAATTGTTTTTACATAGTTTTTACCAGCTACACCACCAGCAAATTTTATAGCTTCATGGGAATTTGAGATTTTTTTGGCTATTTTTAATATTTCTTTATTATTTCCTGACACTGGACTAGTAGTTGGTGCACGTTCCCACCATGCATCTTGAATAACTTTAAATTCTTTTTTTAAGTCACCGCTTTGTGTATCAATTTTATTGTTAATTAATATTATCCATTGAAGAGGTTCAAAGATCACCTGAAGGTCAATAATATTTTTTTGAAGTTTACCGACCTCGGTCTCAAAGTGGTTTGAAATTTCATCAGCCTCTTCAGCTGAAAGAATTGATCTAAAAACTGGCATCCAAATTATAGGAAACCAATTATCATTGTAAAGATGTTTTTTAATTAACAAATCAGCCTGATTTATAAGTTCATTTCTTTTATTAAGTTTTTGCTCAGCATTTATATCTAAATTGGATATTTTAAGGTCAATTTTTTTTATGAGATCATTTTTTACTTTAAGTGACCCTAGTGTTGCGAATAATTTTTGATCATGACTTTTCGACAATATTAAATAAGGATCATCAATATTTGACTCCTGGGAATAAAGCGAAGCAATGTTGAGAAAAAAAAATAATGAAAAAATTAACCTGAGCATGATTTTAAAATTTTGTTTTACATACTATACTATAACTTTAGGGCGTATAATTCGTGATATATGACATTTAATAATTTAAAAAAAAATTCTTCCGTTGTAAATCGCAAATTTAAAAAACTCAATAGCATACCGAAAAAAAAATTAATGATAATTACCTGTATGGATACACGCATTAATCCATATGATATTTTCAACCTAAAGTTGGGAGATGCACATATATTAAGAAATGCGGGTGGGAGGGTAACTCCTGATATTTTGAGATCTATAATAATTTCATATAAACTCCTCCAAATTAACACTATCTATCTAATGCAACATACCCAATGTGGATTAATGACATTCAAAAAGAAAGATTTTGTAAAATTAATTTCAGAAAATTCAAAACCAGCATTTTATGACGGCAACATGTGGATTAATAAAGGGAAAGATCCTTTAGATAAAAAAAAATTATCAATTGCAAAAAACATGTCTTGGTATAATTTTAAAGATATAAATAATTCTTTACGGAATGATTTAAAATCAATCAGAAATAATTTGTTGATTCCAAAAAAAATTAAAATTTTTGGTTTTATCTATCACGTCGAATCTGGTAAATTACAATATATAAATAAAACATAGGGAATATTTTAATGTTTAAAAAAGCTTGGTTTTTCTTAATTATAATTTCTTCAAAATTTGCATTTGCAGGTGTTTCTGGTACGCCAAATCCTAATGCCGATATTAAGGAATATGTTTTTAATTATCAAATTAGCGCAAAAAATAATTATACTTTAGTCGACATAGATAATTACAAAGTTGTTTCAGGTAATATTATTGGAAATTTAGTCATAGGTGAAGGAAGTGGACCATTATTTACAAAAGGTCATTCTTTTGAAAATAAATGTGCAGTCTTTGGCAAAATTATGCCATTTGAGTCGCAACTAGAGTCTTATTGCGTTTTAGCAAAAGGAGATTCAAAAATATTTTTAACCTCTATTAGAACAAAGGGCTCTACTGACTCAGGTGAAAAAAATACTGGTTCCAATACCATAATTGGGGGTACTGGTGAATATGCAAAGATAAAAGGTAAATGCAATTTCGAAGTAGAATACAAAGAAAATTCTGAGCTAATTGTAAACGGTAATTGTAATTATACAAATTAAATAAATTATTGCTGGCTACTTAAAAACATTTTATAAGCTTCGTTATTTGATTCGTTTGTAAATTTGTAACCAATGTTTTCTAAGTCTGTATTTATTTCATTTAATTCATTTCCTATGTTTTCAATGCCGATTAAAACATCTGCGTTATCAGTTCCGATGTCCCTGTAATGAAAAAGGGTTATATTGAATTTTTTGTTGAGCCCTTTTAAAAAGCTTTTTAAAGCTCCTATTGTTTCTGGAAAAAAAATTCTAAAAAGGTACTCATTAATCTTCTTTTGAGGCTTTCCTCCAATCATGCTTTTTAAATGTAATTTTGCAAACTCATTCGATGATAAATCTATGAGCTTAAATTTTAAACTTGAAATTTTATTTTGAATTCTGGATTTATCTTGTTCACTTGCAGTCTCAAAGCCTAAGTAAAAAAAAGCAGTTTTCTCGTCATTGTAGCGGTAATGTAATTCTTTGATAGATCTACTTCCAATTGCTTTTATTAAATTTCTAAATGAGCCAGGAGTTTCAGGTGCTTGAATTGAAAATACTGCCTCTTTTTTTTCTCCAATTTCAGTCCTTTCAGAAACATAGCGTAGTTTTTCAAAAGTCATATTCGCACCACATGTTATACAAATACAAGTTTTGTTTTTAATATTATTTATTCTGACAAATTTTTTTATTCCCGCAATACTTAATGCACCAGAAGGCTCTAAAATAGTTCTATTCTCGGAATAGAAGTCTTTAATTGCACTACAGATTTCATCATTCGTTACCGTAATTATATTATCAACCAATTTGTTTGTAATTTTAAAGGTTAAATGACCAACTTTTTTTGTTGCAACACCATCTGCGAATTGGTTGATGTCTTTCAAAGTAATTATTTTTTTTTTCTTGATTGATTCAAGCATGGCAGAACAGCCAAGCGGTTGGACACCGATTATTTGTGTTTTAGTTGAAATACTTTTCGAAATAGAACTTATTCCACTGATGAGGCCTCCACCGCCAATTGCAACAAAAATATAATCAATATTTTTAGGATGTTGTTGGAATAGTTCTAAGGCAATTGTTCCTTGCCCAGCAATAACCTCTGGATCGTTAAAAGGATGAATAAATGATATTTTTTTTTCTTTACTTATTTTTTTTGCAAGTTTTTCAGCATCATCATAGTATTTTCCATGAAGAATCACGTTTGCTCCAAGTTTGTTAATAAGTTTGATCTTCTGCTTAGATGCATTTTTTGGAACAACGATTGTTGCATTTATATTTTTGGTTTTAGCAGCCAGGGCTACTCCCAAACCATGATTACCAGCAGAAGATGCTATAACTCCAAATTCTAATATACTTTTTGGTAATGAATTGATTTTAGATATAGCTCCTCTGATTTTAAAAGAAAAGGTAGGTTGTAATTCTTCTCTTTTATATAAAATATTATTTTGAAGGTCTGAGGATAATAAACTTGCTTTTTCTAGAGGGGTTTTTATTGCGACTTCATATATGTTATTGGATAAAGCTTTATTTAAAATGTCCATATGTTATTTTTCAACATCAGGAAAAAGCCAAATTGCAATAATCATAATAACTGATATTAAAAGGATAAAAACTCCAATTATTTTATTATTAATAAAGTATTCAAAAATTCCAAAACCGGTTATTATAATTGCAGTAAGGGCAGTAACAAATAACTTTATGGTAAATGGCATATTTAAAAATTTTGAGAATTATTATTATAACCAGGTGCTTTAGGATTTGTTCTAAGGTTTTTCTTTTGATATTTTGTTGAATATCCATTGAATAAATGACCCAAAAAACCTCTATTCAAATCAGATGTACCAAAAAAATAGTCCGCAATTGGAAAGGTTAAATTAAGATTTACTTCTGTCATTAACTGATTATTATGATGAGCAGTATGGTGCCTTCTAATTGTATTTATTAGTGGGCAATTCCTTACAAACCAATTTTCCTTGACGTGGCAACAAAAATGCATAAATTCATATAATAAATAAATTGATGTGGTTGTGAAAATAAAAAACCAGCCAACATTGCTATTAAAAATAATCGATAATGTTATTAAGCCTATTGATGACATTAGAACAAATACAATCAAAGCGTAGGGTGGAAACACAGTTACACGCCAGTCATCAGAATCACGGAAACGCATTTCATTATCGGTAAAAAAATTGTGATGATTATGAGTATGCCTTTGGTATATCGCTCTTAAACCAACTTTTTTTTGAGGTTTATGCATAATAACTTTGTGAAGATACCATTCAAAAAAGTTTGCAGCAATAAAAGTGATGGGTATAGTGAGAAAATCAAATATCGAGGGTTGGTCAATATATTGTATATAGATATAAAGTAAAGAAAATCCAATGCCAAAAATTATGGCTATATGAAGATACCCGTTATACCAGTTTGCAATTTTGTTTCTATAAGAAAGCCTAAAGTTTTCTTGTGCATCTCTATTAATCATAATGAACCTACTTATTTTGAACAGTAACTAATGTATTAAATTATAGCAATAAAAGTTAGTATCAGAAAAACAGAAATTAATATTTTCCATAAATTAAAAATTACAGTAAGATTAAATAGTAGTTTTTAATATAGAGATAACAATGAAGAAATTAGAGTTCCTATTTGATTTTGGCAGTCCTACTGCTTATCTTGCTTACACCCAAATGCCAAAGCTTTCGTCCTTATGTCAGATTGATTTCATTCCTGTCTTACTAGGCGCTGTTTTTAAAGCGAATAATCATGTTTCACCTGTGGTGGTAAAAAATAAATATGAATGGATGAAAGGAGACCTTAACTTATGGGCTGAGCATTACAATGTTAAGTATCATATGAATGATATTTTTCCTCAAAATACATTATTGGTTATGAGAATTTCTGCTTATTTAAAAGATAAACACCCTGATGTATTTCTAGATTTTGTGGATTTTGTTTTTAATAAAATGTGGATAGAAAACTCAAATTTAGAAAAATTAGCATCGGATGATGGTTTTAAGGACTTCATTGACATTCAAACACTAAAAGATAGTGAAGAATTTAAGGCAAGCCTAAAAAATTATACTGGGAAATATTTGGAAAAAGGTATTTTTGGTGTCCCGACATTTTTTCTGAACGAAAAGATGTTTTTTGGACAGGACAGGATTAATTTCGTAGTTGAACACTTAAAAAAATGAGGCCACATTCAGCATGTGGCCTTTAACTACATAGGAGGAGTAATTACTAAGATTCTTTTGACGCAAAATTGAGTGGATTATTGCATGTGTTTACAACTGCATTAATTTCTTCATCAGTGCCTGGAGAATAAAATGATAAATTTCCAAAAATTTGATCGGCCCACACAACTTCACCATTTGCATTGGTGCCTTCATATAATTTCCAAGATTTAATTGAAAGTTTACCTATCTTGCAATCGACGTAATACTTAATGATAGCTGATTTATGTGGATACCAAATTTCATCAGTAGTTGGATCTGAACCAAAATCAACTTGACTTTTATAGTTCCTGACGACGTTAACTGAGTTAAGTGATGGTGATAATTTCTCGTATTTATTAATTAAGTGTGACGTATTAAAATTGTTATCAGCAACCAAGATCATATCTTCTTTAGCAATTACCAAAGAGGAAATGCTAATAAGTGCAACGGATAAAAATCCAATGGTGCCAAAGGCTAAACTTTTGATGAAAGAGTATTTAGGCATGTAAAATCCAAGAATTAAAGATATACGAATAATAAAGAATAATCTAAGCTTTGATAAGTAATGCAAATAGACTTTTATATATTCAATTTTAGAATATATAAAAAAATTAATTTAATATATTTATATAAATATCTGATTTAAATAGTAAATTATTAAATCATAATTGTAATATATACGAAACATTTTTTTATTTATATTTATAGTACAATGGTAATTTTAACGAAAAGGAAAAAAATGATTAAACTTTTAACTATGTTTTATTTGCTTATAAATTGCAGTTTTATCTATGCTGAAAAAGGATCTTTTTCCATGAGTGGTGCAGGATTGGCAAACATGGATGTTATAAAACAAGGAAACAACACATTTATTATTGCTGATGTGAAAAACAGTACTGTAGTTTACGACTCTAATGGCAACCTTTTTCAAAATGGTGACATTATAATGACTTCAGGAGTAGGTTTGGTAAAACAAATAAATAATAGTTCTAATCTTGAGTTTTACAGTGTATCAGTTAAAGATGGAGACAGTAAAAGCAAACTATATATGAGATTTGAAAGAAAAGTAGGCGATCTCTCAAGTGGTAGTGGTGGAGATGGCAAAGCTTTTATTACTGGTGGAACAGGAGTATATGCTAAAATTTCCGGAGAGTGCACTTACTCAGTGAAATATTATGAAAAGGGCGCTCAGACTGTTAGGATGAGTTGTAACTACTCTAATTAAAAATTTAAACCCTGTATTATTTCTAATACAGGGTTTTTTGGTTATTGGAAGTTGATGATTTAAAAGTTTCTTATTTACGGTTGAATTTATTAAATAATTCATTGATAAATGTCGATTAATCTTATTAATTGTTTTAAAAAATTTACATGATAAAACTATATAAGCCGACCTTTTTTTTACACACAATTCTATTATTGCTATTTTATGGTTGTGGTGGCGGAGGCGGCGGTTCAACTTCGTCAACAGGAGGTTCTCAAAGTAATACTCTTGTATTTACTCCTGATTCACCGAACCAGACATATACGTTGAGCGTATTTGATCTAAATTCCGATGGAATGGATGATGTATTCGTTTCAGGTCTAACAAATTCGACCACTTGTTCTGCTGGTCAAGAAGCATACCATTATATTTTAATTCAACAATCAAATGGCAATCTAAAAGACGACACATCAGATTACCTCAGTGACACTAATAGACATTGCGGAAATGTAAATACTTTATATGATGATTTTGATGGCGATGGTAATAAAGATATTTTTTTAGCGCCACTTCTTAATTCAACCACAGCAACCTCTGCATTTGCGCTTTGGGGAGACGGAATAACTTACACTAAAGAAGCTTATGGATATAACTTAGCCAGTAAAGCGGCCTGTTCATTTGATTTAAATTCAGATGGTAATGTTGATATTTTTCTTTCAGATTCGTCCGGAGCAAATTTAGGTGGCTGGGTTCAGAGTTCAGGAGTGAATCAGCTAACATCTCCTACAAATAAAGATTTATTCAATACCTGGGGTGCGGTTTCGACAAATGCAACTAGTTGTTTAATAATTTCAAGTGGAGGTAATGATATTTTAATATTGAGTTCAACAACAAATAAAAAAATATCATATGGTACTAATCCAGTCACTGAAAGTAACTTCGTTAACACTTCAAACTCTTTTAATAGAATGTTGAGTGTAGACCTAACAGGCGCAGTTGATAATGATATTGTTGCATTTTCAAATAATAAAATTTTTATTTATGAAAATCTTGATAACGGATCATTTAGAGAAATTTACAGTGATAATCTTAATTCATCAAGTTATGAGATAAGAGAAATAACACTTGATGGAACAAAGGGGTTTGTTATAAATGGTGAAAGTGGTGATCTTCATGTTTTTAAAGGCACCAATGAAATCACATCAAATAGAGCTAGCGTAATGGCATCAGGTGGAACACAGGGGGCTGTAACTGTTTACCAAACAAGTAGTGGTAGTTTAAAAATACTACAGCAAATTAACGGTATTTTTTATACAAGAGATTGGTAAAAGTAAACTGTTAATGATTTAATTATATTCTGGGTCAGTTAATATAATCTTAAAATTAACTTTGAATTTCTTTTGTCCTGAAATAAAATAAATAGGAATCATTTGGTTACTTTCTAATGATACAGCAGGGTGAAATAACATTAAATGCCAGCTATTGGACTTCATAATTAAACTAGAACCCCCAGATAGTAGATAAGGGAACTCTACTTTTCTCATGATAGCTATGCCGTCTTCCTCTTTAAAGTCATGTAATTCTATATGCTCAAAAAAAGGTGAATTAATTTCTGTAATAGAAAATGAAAATTTGGATGTGTTATGAATTGTGACGTAGCCAGCACCAACTTTACTTACACTTAAAATTTTAATATGTGGTTTAATAAATTTTATATCGTCAAGATTAATTACTTCTGAATGTACAGTTTGAAAAACAACTGATTGAAAAAAGAAAGTTATTAAAATGAAGAACCTAGAAAAAATCATCAAATGAAATCAATATTTATATTTCCATTGCCTCTTATTTTAATGCCAAATCAAATTTTACCTCTAAAAATATTTGAGCAAAAATATTTGTTTATGACAAAAGAATGTATTAAAAACGATGAACCATTTGGAATTAATTTTAAATATATTGATGAAGAAAACAACCAAGAGCCTTTATTAGACACCATTGGTTGTACAGCAAAGATAGTTCAGTGGGATATGCCTGAATTAGGGATATTTATTTTACAAACCAAAGGAAATGAGACTTATGAAATAAATAGTTTCAAAAACTTAAGTAATGGCTTAATTGAAGCAAAAGTAAATTATTTAACAGATTATGAAACAGAAACAGATGTGTACGAAGAAAAAAAAGAAATTTTAGAAACATTGGTGAATGTTAACGAAAATATTAATAAAAAATTATTGGAAAATAAGATTTCTATTCAAAAAATTGAAAAAAATATCAGAGACCTAACTTATAATTTGACTTCAATTATTTCATTTGAAAATAAGTTTAAACAGATGGTGTTACATGAAAGAGAGGACATTAAAAGAGGAAAACTATTAGTAAAGGAGTTAAAAAAAATTGGTTTGGTAAAGTAATTACTGGTTTTTTGAAAAAATAAAGTCCACCTCACACATCGCGTTTCTTGGCAAGGAATTGACTCCAACAGCAGTTCTTGAATGCGACCCTACTTTTTTACCGAAAAAATCAATTATTAAATTGGAGGCGCCATCAGCAACCCTAGGTAAATCAATAAAAGTACTTGATGAATTAACAAAAACACTTAATTTAATAATTTTATTAATAATATCCTTATCAATCTGGTAATGAGACAACAGTGACAAAAAATTTAAGACACATTGTTTTGATGCTGATTTACCAAGCTCAATGTCTTTAATACTATTCGCTTTACCTTGTATCAAATTATCATCACTAAGCCATGGTAATTGACCGCTGACAAAATATAGATTTCCAATAGAATTAATTGGAATGTAATTGAAAGAAGGTTTTCGAATGGGTGGAAGTGTTAAACCAATTTTACGAATTGCATTTTTGATTTCGATAATAATCCTTTTATAAAATAGAACAAAATTGTATAATTTCATTATATAAACTTAAATTTAAATATGGGAATATTTAATAAAACTGATCAAAACGAGCTAGAATCTAAATCAAAAAAAGAATATGAAAAGGCTACCGAACTAGATGGTGATACTAGAGAAATTAGATCCTACAAAATAAGAATTGCTTTAAGAGCCAGAGCGCATTTAGATAAGACTTTCATTGAAGGTGCTGAAAAAATAGCTAAACACAGTGAAGCCTGTTTGAGGGCAGTTGCTTCTGGAGTTGATAAACCAGAACCACCGACTCCTACGAGCTTTCAAAAAGTCAAATCAGCCAATGGTGAAATAATTGCGTACATACCTGAAGATTATTTAGAGCAAGCATTTAAAATTGGTTCTAAATACCAGTTAATGGAATTCGATGCTAATCAGGCGATCGATTTTATGCAGAAAATAATGAATAATATTAGCTCCGATTTTGGGTTGAATGATACATTTACTGTTTTACAATTTCTTCGAGACGAAATTGCAAATTCAGAAAATGATAATCATTCTAACGACGATGATGACGATAATAAAAAAGACGGAAACTCTCCTGAATAACTGCTTATTGAATTCACATAAAAATTAATTGATTTACCTACACAAACTTCTTCCAATTTTATTGTCACCTATATTTATAGTTCTAATTTTATTAATAGTAGGATTAAAAAAAAAAAAATTTATTTACCTAAATTTAGTACTTTTGACGACTACAAGTTTACCTATTTCCATAAAACTTATAGACTCATCAATTTTCCACGATGATACAACAACTTACTACGGCGAAAAAAATCTTGATGCAATAATAATATTGGGCGGAATGATGAAAGTTGTAAAAAAAAATAACGAAAATTATTATGAGTGGGGAGAGGCAAGTGATAGATTTTTCGAAGGTATGGAACTTGCAAAAAAATATCCTAATTTACCAATTATATTTACTTCAGGATTGTTACCTTGGAGTAATATAGCAGTGTCTGAAGGAGAATTTCTTGCAAATTTTGCTATTGAAAACTTTGATATAGATAAATCACGAATTCTCAAAACAAATATAGTAAAAAATACATTTGAAGAGGCATCAGAAATTTCTAGGGTCAACAATATAAAAAATATATTATTGGTGACATCATATATTCACATGCCAAGAGCAAAATTAATTTTTAAAAAACATGACCTCAATGTTTTTCCAGTGAAAGTTGATCGATTAGTAATAAATCACGATACAACCTTAATTGACTTTTTGCCATCTGCAAAAAGCTTTTTTATTTTTAATCAATACATTAGAGAGTTACTAGGTTATTGTTATTACCAAATATATTTCTGGTTTAAGTCATGATCAATTAATTTTTTCTTTAAATCATGACCCCATTTATAATTCACGATTTTTTTGTTTTTAGAGCTTACTAAGTGACAAGGTATTAAATAACCAATTGAATTTTTTGAAAGCGTTGATCCAATAGCCCTACTATATTTATTATTACCAAATATTTCAATGGATAACTCGCTATAGAGTATTAATTTGTTAATATTTAAATTGAATAGTTTACTCCATACCAACCTTTGAAAAGAAGTTCCTTTTAGAATAAGACTAAATTCCTTATGGTTTAAAAAAATATCTGAAACTATTCTTTTTGCAACTATATTGTTTCTTGTTAAATTTACTTCCCCCCATTTAAACTTTAAATTTAAAAGAGAAAAATTGCGCATGAATTCTAAATGAAATACTGATGATTGATTCCACCCAATCAGTATAGAAGTATTAAAATATGGAACAAAACCATAGCAAAAAAATGAACTTGGACTAACTAGGTTTAAATTTTGATCAAAATAATTTATTTTCTTAAGCCAATTTTATTTTCATTAAAAAGCTTAGTTTTGATTTTTAACATAAAAACATCACTTGAAATATCTTCAGGTTTGTAATCTGAATTTTT
>MDTG01297238.1_pt1 | contig 17699 bp, 12 predicted proteins | sample 811421 | NCBI WGS metagenome assembly MDTG01 (sample SAMN05326645, study PRJNA326480) | marine metagenome | isolation source: seawater | place: Pacific Ocean: South East | collected 2011 | reverse complement strand
GGCGAGGATTCAGCCCGCCTGGTGGTGGCCGATGAAGATCCTGTTGACGGTCAGTGGATGCTGGGTATTTCCAGTGAACGAGAAGCCATGCGCCACGCGGTGGTGAACCACAACCCCTTCCTTGGCCGCGTCACCATGGACGCGCTGAGCGTCTACGAAAACGGTGAGGCGCAGCGTGTCTTCTCCTTCCCCTTCGAGCGCGACGACACCTGGTCGTTCACGCTGTTCGGGCAGGAGTGGACCGCGACCACCACGTTGGTGGACAGAGGTGTTGCCACGGTGGTCGCCTCATCCGACAGCGGGCATGACCTTCAGTACACCATGGACGGCGGCGTCGGATTCCTGCGCGACCTGACGTGGACGGACCCAGCCGGCGTGGATCGCTTGCGCATGGTGCTGGCAGGTTCCGGAGACAGCCACAACGGGCAGGTCCACTTCCTGCGCGCCACCGACCTTTTCGCGGACGTCTACACCGACAGCGACGCAGAGTTTCGTGACAGTTTCCTCGACGAAGGTCATCCCTCCGGCGTCGGTTTTGACCGCTTGGTGTGGTACCTCGACGTCGACATCGTCGCAGGCGGGAGCGGCTCTCTGGTCCTGCGCGACCACACCAGCGCCTCGCCACTAAGCCGGGCGTGGGGCGCGGGTTCCGCAGAGCGAGGCGCCGTGGGTTCCATCCCCTCCGTGTCTGGAGAGTACCAGCTGACGGCGACCGTCCAAGGCGGTGGCTCCCACGTCGAGGTTCGCCTCGCGGGTGCCATTTCACAAAGTTGGACGCTCGGGTGAACACATGCCGACCCTGCTGATGATGCACGGCATGACCGGCACAGCAGCAATGATGCGTCCCTTTGCCGAAGCCATTCTTCCTGACGGTTGGACCTTGCTCGTGCCCGAGGGGCGCTTTTCCCACCCGCGGCGCGGATTTGCGTGGTGGCGTTACGAGGATTGGAGCGCATCACCCACGCGGCGCGCCAACCTGAGCCGCACGGAATTGTTCGACGTGGATGCATCGCTCGCTCAGCTTGAGCACGAGGTCGCAAGGCACGCTCCTGCGGGGCCATTGGTGGTGGGAGGATTCAGCATGGGAGGCGCGATGGCGCAAGAGATGCTGCATCTTCCGCTGGCGGACCGCATCATCGGTGTCATCGCACTCGGAACCCGGTTGATTCGGCCCATGGAACTCCGGCTTCGGTTGGAAGAACTCGAACGGAAGCACCTCTTCTGGATGCACGGAGAGCGTGATGTGCGTGTCCCGATTGAGGATGGATGGGCCATTGCGCACCTGTTTGAAGACGCAGGTTGGGCCACTGAGTTGATCGAGCACCCCAAGGGACACATGATTCCAACCGAGCATCACGCCGCGGTCAAAGAGTGGTTGGAGGCCTTGGCGGATGAGTGGGATGCAGCGACTCAAGCAAGGTAGCGGTTGGTTTCGTCAAAGCCGCCAATGAACATCGGTTGCTCTCCTCTGAGATCGAGGATGACCGGGACCGTTCTATGGCCGGTTTCCCTGACCACTTGGGCTTGCATGCCGCGTTGTCGGTCGAAGTTGATCTCCCTGTAGGTGAGCCCTTTGCTCGCAAACAACCGCTTGGCTGCCACGCAGTATGGGCAAAATGTGCTGCTGTACATCAGGAAATCCTCGTCGGTTTCGCTGGCGTGCTGGAGCACAAGGCCATCCATGTTCCGTGACAGACGCGCTGTTTCTTGAACCCTGAGATGGGGCGACCTTTCAAAGACCGAAGCCCCAAGCACAGCGCATGGCCTCCATCGCGATCATCGCCGCAACCAGCGACCGAAACCTCGCTCTTGCCCAGCGCTTTGCAAAGGTGCTGGAAGCCGACGGTCACAAAGCAGACGTAATTGAACTGGCCGGGATGGATTTGCCCATTTTCACCACGACCTATTCCAAGGAACATGGGTCTCCTGACGATTTGGACGTGCTTTGGTCCCGGCTGGAAGCCGCCGATGGCTGGTTGGTCTGTGCTCCAGAATACAACGGCTCGTCACCGCCCACGCTGGTCAACGCCATCACCTGGCTCTCCACCCGCTGGCAGGATTTTCGCGCCTTGTTCAACGGCCGCCCTGTGGCCCTGGCGACCTCATCTGGGGGCGGCGGTGAATACATCATCACCGCCATGCGCAACCAGTTCCTGTTCCTTGGCTGCGACGTCATCGGACGTTCGACCATTGAAAAGAAAGGCGAAGACGCACGTCTGGAGAGCCTCGAAGACGTGGCCCGCAGGTTGACCAACCTGTGTTGAGTCAGTGCTCGAACAACGCTGCATGCTTGGCCCGAACTTTGTTGACCTTCGGTGCCACGACGAAGCCGCAATACGGATTCTGTGGGTTGTTGGCGAAGTAGTCGTGATGCACGGCTTCAGCCGTCCAAAACGGGTGGTCGCCGAGGTTTTCCACCTCGGTCACGATCGCATCGTCATACCACGTTGCAACGTCGTCAAGGATCGCCTCCAAGGAAGCACGCTCTTCTGGTCCATCAACGAAGACGATGCTCCTGTACTGTGGCCCCACGTCGTTGCCCTGCCGGTTCAGGTGTGTTGGGTCATGGGCCGTGAAAAACACGCGAAGCATGGTGCCATGATCGATGATGTCGTCGTCGTACTCGAATTCCACCACCTCAGCATGGCCGGTGCGCTTTCCGCAGACCTGCTCGTACGTCGGCCGTTCGACGTGACCACCTGCATAGCCGGGCCGCGCCGCCAGCACGCCTCTGAGGTCTTTCATCGCTGCTTCGATGCACCAAAAGCAACCTCCACCAACCACGAGTTTCGCCATGTTGGCAGGTGTGGTTGCAGGTATATGGGGCGTGTGCAAGCCCTCATAGACGCCGATGAGGGTCTTGGACCATGACGCGAACCGTCCGCACCACCATTCCCACCCGGACGGTCCGCGAGGGCGGTGGTTTCCTTGTGCGTCGTCCTGCGGCGATGGGGGCCATGATGAGCCCGTTTTTGCTGTTGGATGAAATGGGCCCTGTGGACTACGGTCCTGGTGAAGCTGTGGGCGCACCGTCCCATCCACACCGCGGATTTGAGACCGTGACCTACCTGCTCGACGGATGCATGGTTCACGAGGACTCTGCAGGCAACAGCGGAACGCTCCGTCCTGGGGACGTTCAGTGGATGACCGCAGGGCGTGGGGTCATTCACAGCGAGTTGCCCCATGAGGACGTCATGCGTGACGGTGGGCGGAGCCACGGTTTCCAAATTTGGGTCAACCTCCCCGCAGAACACAAGATGATGGCGCCGCGCTACCAAGATGTTCCATCGGCCTCCATTCCCGAGGTCACCTCCGATGACGGGTCGGTTTGGGCCAAGGTCATCGCAGGGAGGTGCCTCGGCACAGAAGCCGTCATCGACACGGTGCTCCCCATCACTTACCTGCACCTTCGGTTGAAGCCCGGAGCGCGTTTAGAGCAGCCCATTGATCACGACCTCAACGCCATGCTGTACGTCTTCGGTGGCGACCTGCACGTCGAGCAACGTCGTGTCGAGGACGGACAATTGGCCTTGTTGACGTCTGGCTCTTCCGTGCCTCTTGTGGCCGGTGATGCTGGCGCCGAGTTGTTGGTGCTGGCGGGTCCAAACCTCGACGAACCCATCGCCAGGTACGGGCCCTTCGTGATGAACACGGAAGAGGAAATCATCCAAGCCATACAGGACTACAACGCTGGACGCTTTGCATGAGCACCCCGGGACGTCCCCATACCCGCGCGAATCTCTCATTGCTGGGGTGTTTCGGTGGAAGCGTTATACCTCAAATGACTGAATTTTGTGTATGGCTCAAGTTGCGCCGCATGAAGCCCCTTCTTCCCTTGAGGTGGTTCACCAGAACACGTTGTCACGTACCTCGGTTGGGCTTCAACCCGTGACCGTCCCGCGGAACGAGTCATTGGAGCGTTTTTCACAGGTCATCATGTACGGCGTTGCCCTCGTGTTCATCTGGGGCGGCATCCTGTCCTTGGCCTTCGCTGAAGGCGCGTCTGAGCTGAACTTCCTCGCTCTGTTGGTTGGCGGTGGCGTGTCCTCAGCCATGGCGATGTTCATGATCGAAATTCGAGTCCGTGGCGGCCAGCACGCCCTGGACCAGCCGCAAGGCTACCTGCTTGGATTGGCCTTCTTTTTCATGGCCACTGGTATGCTTTGGGGCACGCGTTTCATGGCAGGTTGGCTCAGCGCCGATCCAATCAACCTGAACGTCTTTGTCGAGGGCAGTTCAAGCGGCTCTTGGTACATCCACGCTCAAAATTGGCGCGCTGGACCGAACACCATCCTGCTCCAGACGGTTGGAACCGTCGCCTTGGTCCTTGCACAACGCCGCCTGTTGTCCCGCTACACCGGTTCTTTGGATCTCGCGTGGGCGGTGATGGTCTTCACACCCATCGCTTTGTTGTGGGTTGGTATCGGCACCTGGGCGCACTGGTCCGGTGGGGCCTTTGGTTGGCAACTTGGGCTGGCCATGGTGGTGTTGTGCGGCCTGTCCATGCACATGAGCGTGCAGTCAGACGTCTCATACACCTTCGTTATCTCAGCGATAACGACCAGCCTGCTTCCGGTGGTGTACCAACTGAACCTCGATGAGGTGATCGTCGATGGAAGCGAACAGCTCGCCGCAATCAGCATGCTCATTCCGCTGATTTTCCTCCAGGGTTGGTTTGCCAAGGACGCCCGGTTGCGACGAGAATTGGTGGAAAGCATCTCTTGGGCCATGGTGGGTATCGTCATCATCGTCATGCTCCTCCTTTTCCCGTGGGGCGGCACGACGAACCCTGCGCATCTCGTCTTCCTTGATTTCACGGTCTCGAACGTCTTCGGTGCTCAGGCCGCCGAGATCCTGACGCCCGGTGCCCTGTTGTGGGGTGCCTTGCTTTTCGGTTACTTTCCGGCGGTGCATGCCCGTCGAACGCCTGCGATGCCGATTCTTCTTGCTGCAACCCTGTGGACTTTTTCTGGGGATGCTGCAGATTTCCCGTGGCTGATTGCCATCACCACGGCGGTGTACATGCTTGGCTATGCCGACGCGACCCGGCCGTGGGTGGCCCAAGCCACCATGGCCGCGCTCACCCTGTCTGCAGTGGTTCGAGGTACCCTTGTTGACGCTGATGTGCTTGGCTCCGCCCGTGTGACCGACGATTTGCTGCCTGGTATCGTCCCTGCAGCCCTGCTGATGCTCGCCTTCCTCGGCAAGCAACGCGGGCTGTTGCCTGCTTTCGCTCCTGTGGCTGTGATCGGGCTCATCGTCGTGACCCCAACCTTTGCGAATCTCCTCGGCCAAAGCGCCGTGCTCGGATGGGTTGTGGCGCTTTTGCCCTTGGTGATGTGGCAAATCGACCTTCGAAAGTTGGCCACCAAGGACACGGCGGAACTCGCCTCTGTGTCGTATCAAGGTGCTTTGGCCATGTTGGTGCCGGCAGTTCTTGCCTCGACGGGACGCTTGACCCTTGGCGAGGGTACGGAAACAGAAGTGCTGCTGCTCGTGGCGGCCGTCCTGTACGGCTTATCGTTGGTCGACCGCTCCAGTCAGGTCGGTCTCGGTGGCATGATCACCCACTTCGGTACGGGTGGCCGGCCGGTCGAGGATGAAACCAAGGCCATCGAGGCCGGCACACCGCTCGACCAAGTTGGGCTTATGCTTTCCATCGTCATGTTGGCGCAAGCCGCAGGTGGCCTTGAGCAGGAGTTGCTCCGGCTGCTCTTCCCCGTGCTGCCCTTCCTTTTGCTGCTCGGGGAAGCGCTCCGTATGGAACGCATCACCTCCAGCGACCGAGCCTACGGGCTGCTCGTGGTGTTGGTGCTGGTCATCTGGCCGTTCCTGACCGGCGATGCTCCCTCCCGCGCGAACGTTGACGACCAGGTCTTGCTTGAATTGTGGGTATGGGAAATCAGCCTGCTTGCCGTACCGATGGTGGTCTTGGCCAGGAAACGCAAGGACTTCGTTTACGACAGCGTTGATCTCGATCGACTCACGCTTGTGTTCCTCTTGATTTTGGCCTCCCTCGATATCTACATCGGTTTGCGCATGCCGCTGTTGTTCGCAGTGGTCGCGTGGCTTGCTCACCGGCACGGAAGGGACGCCATCTTGGCCCTCTCTCCGCTCATCTGGTTCCTGAACCCGTTCACGGCGAACGAATCCTTCCTGTTCACCAGAACAGCGGCCTTCATTGAAGACCGACTGATGTTGCCGTTCAATGAGTTGCTCGGACTCAACAGCCTCGTGGGTGTGCTGCTGATCGCTACGATGTTAGAACCCGTCCGCGCTTCCATCATGGCCCGTCGCGCGGGTGAGGAAAATGCCGGTGGTGCCATGGCCACGGCGTGGATGCTCTTTGGTGTCGTTGTCCTTGTGCCCGACATCACGTGGGCTGGAGCCTCAGTCATCGGGATCCTCATCCTTCGGCAATGGTGGTTTGGACGTCCTGATGCGGTGGTCTGGTTGCACGCTGCCCTGCTGATGTGGCTCATGATCTTCTTGCCTTCAACGATGGAATCAGCCGGAGATGCCATCCAGCTGGCCTGCGCCACTGTCGGCATCTTGGCGATGTTGTTCAGCCTCGGTCAAGAAGCACTCATTTTCCGATACACTGCTCCAGTGGCGGCAGAGGCTCCCTTGCCCAAGGGTGAGTTTGATTTCTCGAGCGAGAAGGGCCGTGACAACATTGCCCAGACCCTCGAGGTCGGTAGCATTGTGTTGCTCCTCTGCACGCCGACCTTCGCGCTCGGACTTGGCCATCTCGTCGGTGCTGTGCTCGGCACCCGTCAACTCCTGCGTCATCCCACGGATGTTCGCCTTGGCATCATCCCCGTCCTCCACGCCTTGGCAGCGGCTGTTGTTGTGAACACCGTGACGGACGGGGCCGCTGATACGACGGTTCTCTCCGGAGTTGTGCTCGGTGCAGAGGCCGCTGTCTTGCTGTTCATCGGGCTGACGAGGACCGACCCCGTCACCGGTTGGCTGGATGACTTCGCTCCGGACGTGGAGCGTTCTCGTGACACAATGGGCATCCTTGGTTTGGGGTACTTGGTCGCGTCCATTCTGTTGCTCTTCGCAGGTGCGGACACGTGGACCTTCAGGCTCCTTCTGATCGCCCTCATCTGCCTCAGCCTTGGCCTCAAGGGCTTCGGTGAAGATGGGGCCTCGTGGCAGCGTGCCATCGGCATCTACGGCGGCTTGGTCGCCATGATCGGTCTCTCACTCAGCATTGAAGGTAACAACGCAGGTTTCTGGCGCTCTGTGCTCTTCCTCATCATCGGTATGATCGCTTTCGGGTTTGGCACCCTTTACTTGCAGCGCCAAGGAGGTCCCTCGGGTGTGCTGGAAACCTCGCGAACGAAGATGCAAATGGTCCAAGGTGGGGCGACCTACGGAGGAACAGTCGAAGCTGCACCGGCTTCTTTGCTCGACCGCGTACCCGCACCTGTCACCAATCAGGCGGACCTCGATGCAATTCAGGTTGAGGCCGAGGTCCAGGATGAGCAAGCACAAGAGGGGCTGGTGGAGGCACCTGGTGAAACGATCGCCGAGCCTGCTGGCGCACTCGAAGCGACCCCTGAAGTGGGCACCGAAGCAGAACCCTTGGACGACTTGATGGATCTTGTGATCGATGAAGCCATGCGCGCCCGCTTGCATGCGGCCATCAGAAACACCCCGCACGATGGCTTCCGACCAACCCTGAAAATCACCGAACGCGGCGAGGTTATGCTCGAGTTCTTGCCCAATTGAGCACGGCATCACGCCGCGGCAATCGGGTAACTTGACTGACGTTACAACGCCGAGGTCATTCCACCGACTTGGCTCAGAGTGCTCGTGCCGGGATTCGAACCCGGGTCGTCGGAATGAAAATCCGAAATGATGGGCCGGGCTACACCACACGAGCTTAACCCGCGGACCTGAATCCCATTCATGAACGTTCGGCTAAGCGGACTGTGCTCATTGTTCCTCAGGAGTGGCCTCTGGGCTCAGGGATTCCCACCACCGCCATGCCGCCCATGCAACAACGAACATCACCACCATGGCTGCTGCGAGAAGGATCTCGCGATCCAGAATCCACTCGATGGCGTCCAAGGCTGCGTTGCCGTACCGAACCACCAGGACGATTTCAAGACCGAAGCGAAGCCCGCGGCTCACCACACCTGCCAACACGAAGGGGCGCATCTCCATTTTGCCCATCCCCGCTGCCCAACCCATCACTTTGTACGGAATCGGCGTGAACCCAGCGATGAGGACGCCAAGGGTCCCGTGCCGCTCGAGCAGCACTTCCAGGCGTTGCAGGTTCTTCTCCTGGCGAAACCGGACGAGCAGCGGCCGACCTGCTCGAGCTCCGAGCCATGAGCCAACGATGGCTCCGGCCACGCTGGTGAGCGTGGCTACAATCCAGATGGTGAACAAGCGGCTGGACCCGTCGGCAGAAGCGGCCATGGGCAGGATCAGCAAATCAGGCGGAATAGGGTGGATGATGGCCTCTGTAAAGGTCAACAGCGCCAATCCGAGGAGCCCAGCGGCGTCGGCCGCGTCGATGACCGCCTGCTCCCACGCCACGCTTGGCGCTGAGCGCCCTCACGGTTAGGTCTTCGCAGGCGGGTGCTTCTTGGACGAAGGCTTCCTGCAGGTGGCATGACCGGCGAAGCAGTGGGCGCGGTGCTCGACACCACGGCCTTGCTTCATTGGCCTCTGGAACGACTTGCTGGGGGCGTATGTTGTCCAGCACAACTCGATGAACTGGAACGCCTCTCACCCGCAAGGCGGATGTTGGTTGAAGCGGCAGAAATTGATTGGTTGAATCCGAGCCCAGACCAGCTTGAAGCCGCCAAGTCTGCGGCAGCGTCGACGGGCGATTTGCCTCGTCTCTCGACGGTGGACCTTGAGGTGCTGGCCTTGTCCCTTGGATTGCAGTACCCGCTCGTCACCGACGATTATCGCCTCCAGAACGTTGCCATGAAGGCCGGCATTGAAGCACGATCCTTGGCCACCAGCGGGGCCAAGCAGCAATGGTCGTGGGTCTGGCGATGCACCGGCTGTGGCAAAGAGCATGGCGTTGACGCCAACACTCAGCGCGGGCGGGACGGTCCGGGGCCAACCTGCGACGTCTGCGGGAGCCCAACGGTGATGAAACGCGCAAGGCGCTGAATTCATTCTTCAGCTTGTTCAAGCGCGTCGACCTTTCGCTGCAGGTCTTCTGGATTCATGCCGCTGGGATTAAGCCCGAGGGCTTTGGCGCGTTCCACAAGGGCCACATCGGAGGTCATGCCACCCGCCTCAAGGTCGGCGATGGTTCGGGCTTCGCGAGGAAGCGAGGTCGCCTCCTGTAGCCCTTTTTGGAATTCGCCTTTGCTCCTTCCGAGGGCGTTCGCCAACTCTGGAAGGCGTCGTGCGCCAAAGAGCACGAAGAACACGACGATGATGATCAGGACCTCTGGGCCGCCGATGGTTGCCATGATGCTCAGTCCGGGGTGGGTGCTCGTTCGCTTCAAGGCTTCGCGTTGAAACGGCTTCAACCGCCTGAGACGGGAGGGAGCAAGGCAAGTTCGACACCGTCTTTGAGCACGGCATCTCGCTCCACCCGTTGTCCACCGATGGCCAGGGCCATCCCCATGTCGAGCCAATCGTCCAAACCGAGTGCGCCGACGAGCCCTCCAGCGGTGGTGCCCTGCTCAACGTCGCGTGTGTGATGGCGGCCTTCAAGGCGTTCTGCTGCAGGCCCGAAGGCAAGGATGTGGACCGTGATGAGACCCATGGGGTGCGGTTGTGGCGCGGCTTGATAAACGCACTCGGGGCTTCTTGCGCATGGTCGCAGCCCTTCACGCCGCTGGAGTGTGGAAGGTCTATCCAAGCGGCGAGGGGCGTGTCGATGCCGTACGGGGCGTTGACCTCGAAGTTCATGCAGGCGAAATGGTCGCCATCACCGGCCCTTCAGGGTGCGGAAAAACCTCTCTGCTCAACGTCCTCAGCGGTTTGGATGCACCCTCTGCGGGGACCGTGCTCATCCAGGGAGATTCATTATTCGACCTCGACGACGACCGCCGTACGAGGTTGCGAGGGGAGCGGCTCGGATTCGTGTTCCAAGCCTTCAACCTCCTCCCGGTGCTGACGGCCACCGAGAACGTCGAGATTCCGCTTCTCTTGTCAGGGCAACCCGCCAACGAGGTTCGCAAGGTTGCCCTCGAAGCCTTGGCTTCGGTCGGGCTTGCAGACCGTGCAGATCACTTGCCTGCGATGCTCAGCGGAGGACAGCAGCAACGCGTGGCGGTGGCCAGAGCCGTGGTTCACCGACCCTCGATTGTGTTGTGCGATGAACCAACAGGGAACCTTGACTCGGTCACCAGCAACGAAGTGCTTGACCTGATGTCCAACTTGTGCCGTGAAGAGGGCATGACCTTCCTCATCGTGACCCATGACGATGCGGTGGCTGCGCGGTGCGACCGCGTTTTGCGGATGCGCGATGGGCAATTCCTCGACGGCGCCTCGGAGGAGGCGTGATGCTCGGCATCGTCATCGGCCTGGCAGGAACGGCCGGCTTGATCTTCGGCGTCTTTGCACTCCTAGGGCTTCGCGACCGTACAGCATGGTCCAGCCTCTTGGTGGTCATTGGACCTGCCCTTGATGCTGCTTTGACGACATGGCTACTCGCTTGGCTTGGTCTAGGTCCGGTGCTCTCGGTGCTTGCGGGAGCGATGGTGGGGCTGGCCTCATCCTTGGTGATTCCCACGGTGTTGTGGCCCCGACGTGCTCTTGTGGGCCGCCTCGCGGTCCGAAGCCTTCGTGCACGACCGAAACAGGCTGCGCTTCTGCTTGTTGCTCTGGTCGTCACTTCGTCCATCGTCTCCTCCTCACTGGTGGTTGGCGACAGCTTGGACGCCACGGTGGGACGTCAGGTTGACGCGGTCTGGACCGAAACCGACGTGGTCCTTTCTGGCAGGGATCCAGGGACGGCTCAACCCATCTTGCTCGAGGCCGGTTTCATCGCCGACGTGGCTGCTGAGGCGATGGCGCTGATGGATTCGGACGGGGCGGTCATGTTCGACGGCATCAAAGCGACACGTGCCCTTTCAACGGCCATCGAGGGTCCAACCGGCCGTGCGCTTCCTTCCGTGGGCTGGTATGCACAAGAAGCGGTCGGGAATCACCCAGACCCATGGCCGCCGCTTGAGACGCGCAATGGATTGACCTACGCCACGCTTGGGCTTCTTTCCAACGCCACGGGTCGCCATGAGGCGGCCATCACTCAGGAACTCGCCGAAGAACTGGAGGTAGATGCTGGGGCTCTGCTGAACCTCAGTTGGACCGCCGTTGAGGATGGACGGGTGGTCCGTCATCGAGGTGTCGTTCACGTTCATGTCGTGGTTCCTTCCGATGCCGGCGCCGCAATTGGCGGGCTGGGTCAACCTGCATTGATGACGTCCATGGGGAGTTTTGAGGCCCTCGCTGGCGAGGGTGCGTCCTCACTACACCTCTCTGCGCGTGTGCCCTACGAGGACCGTGCCGCATGGAACGCCGTAGAAGACAGCCTCGCAAGCGTCATTGACGTGGCGTGGACGGCTCGGATGGACGGTCTTGTGTTTGAACCTGCTTCGGGCGCTCTTGCCGTGGCCCGAGAAAGCGGTCTTGGGCGGTTAGAAGCGTCGCTCGTGAACGCGTTCCGCGACAACCTGAGCACGCTTTCGAGCGGTGCCAGCATGTCCGAACTGGTTCAGGCACCGATCGAGGTGTTGGAACTCAACGCCCATCGATCTCTCGTGCTCGCGGACGCTGACATCACAGACCTACAGTGGTCAGGAGGTGCGCTCTGGCATGTTGGAATGGCCGGCGCGGGCTTCCAGATCGGTGGGTCGGGCACGCCTGCCCTCTGGTACGTTCCCGAAGGTGAGTTGCTCGATGCGTATGCCATCGTTGACGGGACAGGTTGGTTTGGCCACGAAAATGGCCTCCACGTGATGTGGGCTAATCTGCCGTCGGAGGGAGCGGCACGCGTCAGCAAAGATTCAGTGCATGCTTTGTCGGCGGACGAGGTTGGGTTGCTCGCGATCGAGGGCAACCTCAGCGGACTCAACGTGACCCGATACGTCCTTTCTGTTGTTGGCGAAGACCCACGACCCGTGTACAGCCACTCCGTTGGTCTTGACGTCCCGGATCCTCTGCTCAACATGGTGATCGAGGCCGAGGACAACGGCACATACCTCCTTTTTGCAGAGGGTTTGTTTGGATGGCAGACCCATCGGCTTCAGGTTGACGCAGCCGGTGTTCAGGCTTGGCGCATGGACGATGTTGCACCTTCCACCTCAACTGGCCCAAAGGACAAGAACGCCTCCGAGGGGCCGGGTTGTGACGGAACGACAGGCGTTGTCGACGGCGCCAACATGACGCTCGCGTGGTGCGCTGGATCGGACCGGGTCGTCGGCTGGAGCCTCGACACAGGCGAAGTCGTTGAATTGCGTCTTCCCAAGGCGGCTGAAATTGACGGCTTGGGGCGCGTGCCCGTACTTTTCCTCGCCGTCTCTGGCGCCGATGGACTCGCCGTTGGCGAGGACGAGGTGATGCTCAGTGGGACGTTCGACGTTCTCAACATGACCGGTTCCGATGAGGTTTGGGTCGCCGGTACGGTGCCATGGACTTGGGGGGACAGCCAACGCAGCCGCTTGAACGTCAGCACGGCCAATTCGAGCGTGAATCTGACCGGTGTGGAAGAGTTGGAACAGCTTATCCTCGGCGTGGTGCATCCGAACACGGCCGCTCGCCTTGCCGGTGCTTCAGAGGGGGACCGTTCCATGGTCGTGATCGAATCGAGGGAACTGAGCTACGATGCTCTGCTCGGAGCGGTTGAGGCATGGTTTGACGACATGGCAACCCTCGACAGCAGCGGGTTGGGCTTGACCCCTGTCCGGGTGGAGGCCGCTGAACAAGCCGAAGCCTCCTCAGGCGTGCTGTCCGGCATGTTTCTCGTGTTTGGAGGCTTTACCATCGCCGCAGGTGTGCTTCTTGCCGTGACGGTGGTGGTCTTGCTTGCTGAAGCCCGACGCAAAGAACTGGCCACGCTGAGGGCCGTGGGTTTGACCCGTGCAGACGCGCGCAGTGCTGCCCTCATGGAGGGACTGATGATCGCTTCCGTTGCCGGTGTCCTCGGCGGTTTGCTGGGTGTGGTTCTTGGTCGAGCCGTCGCGCTTGGCTTCACGTCTGCTTTTAGCGCAGTTGGAGCGACCACCTTCACGTTCGCATGGTCGTGGTCGTCCGTGGTCGCAGGGGCCGTTTGGGGGACGGTCATCGCCATGACGACCCTGGGCGCTTCGGCACAATGGTCCAGCCGTTTGGACGTCCTTCACGCGCTGCGAGGGGTTCGAACACGCATGCCGGAGTCCTTGCCTTGGCCGGTGTTCGTGGCCGTCGCTGCTGCCTTTGGCCTGTCAGGTGTTGCTGCTGTTTCATTGGTGTTCGGGGGCTTGGACGCGCCCTTTGCCCGTTTGCGGTGGTTGCTGATCGGTGACGGTCTAATCATCGCCTTGTCGTTGATCGGCTTATGGGTGATTCCCGCTCTCCGCTCAACCGGCGGAGCGAAGGGCGCAGCCCGCATCAGGAATGCCCCCTCGCGTGCCGCTGGCACCGCATCGCTCGGGTTGCTCGTTTGGTCGTGGTGGCCCGAAGCATTGGATCCGATTCGGGCGCAGACCGCCTTTGACGAGGTGAGCATGCTTGTGCTTGGTCTGCTTCAGGTGTTGGCGGGTGTGATCGTGCTGGTGACGGTGATTCCTCGTGCGCTTCGTGCGTTGGCGGCCCGTGGGCGAAGCCCACGTTTGGTGGGTCGCTTGGCCCTTGCGCACCCCGTTGCGCAACCGTTCCGCACGGCGGTGGTTATGTCCATGTTCGCCGTGACGGTGTTCGCCGTGGTTGTCCTCGGTGGATACACCACTTCATTTGCCGCCGTTTCCGGAGATTTTGTTGAAGAATCGGAAGGGGACTTTGAGATCCTCCTTTCCGGGAGCCGATCAGCGCCTGTCGAGGTTGGAACGGACCCGGCAACGTGGGGGCTTGCGCCGCAACAGGTCGAGCGCATCGATGCGGTCGCCGCCGTCTCGAGGGCCGTGGTGGTGCTCGATGACGGCCTCAACGACCCCGTGCCCTATGTGCTCCGCGGAGCTGACGAAACCTTTGCCGACCACGGAGGCCTTCCTCTTCACTTGTGGGACGAGGCACTCGGGGGGACGGAAGAAGAGGTCTGGAGCCGGGTGCTGACCGACGATGAGTGGGTCATTCTGGACGCCTCCTTTGGTCTTGAAGCGACCACCGACGGCGCTGCGGTCGGTGTCTTGCCGCTGAAATTGGGGCAGGAGTTCGACCTTATTGCCCCGTCCGATCCGGGGACGGCCAAATCAGTGCGTGTTGCAGGATTCCTCGCTCAGTCTTCACTGGCCTTCTCGCCTGGCGTCTGGGCGAATCAAACCCTCGTTGAGGAACGTTACGAAGGAGCCATCACTCGGGTGTACGTTTCTGTTGACGCTTCGCCTCCCGTGTTTGCTGAGGATCCTGACGAGGTCGACGTTCCACCTGGCAAAGCAGAAGAAGAACGTCGAGCTGCTGCCGGTGTTTCGAACGCCTTGGACGAGGCTCTGGCTGATGAGGGCGTGCTGGTGACGCTTATCGTCGATGAAATCCTAGTGATTCAGGCGCTTGTGTTGGCCATTTTGGCGATTTTTCAGGCGTATTTGGCTTTGGGACTGGGCGTCGGTTTACTCGGTATTGGTGTGGTCACCGCGCGTGCGGTTCGCGACCGGACACACGTCATTGGCTTGCTTCGGGCCATCGGGGTCTCAAAGCAACGCATCGGGCAAAGTCTCGCTGGAGAAGTCGCTTGGACCGGTGGCCTTGGGCTCTTGGTCGGTGCGCTGATTGGCATGATGTTTCATGTTCGATTGCATGCAGCCCTTTGGGCGGATCAGGGGGCGGAATTAGCGCTGCCGTGGAGCAGCGCCTTGTCGGTTTCGCTTGGAGGCATGGTGCTCGTGAGCATCGCTGTCTTTGGGCCAATTCGAAGCGCGACAAGGATTGCTCCAGCGGAGGCTCTTCGCTCCCTTGAATGACAGGTCATTCCCTCGCTGTGTCCTGAATACGACGTATTTTCACCCGTCCCATACTATAAATACGGCGCAGAGCGTGGAGCGCTCTAGCCACATTGTGGAGGGACCGAAATGCGAAACATGACCACCATGCTTCTCGTGACGCTGCTGCTTGCCAGTTTGCTCGCGGGAATTCCGACCAACGAACTTGACACCGAAGACACCGTCGACCAAACCAGCGCGCGATCAGGCGCTGACATCGACATCCTCGGCATCACCGAGCCGTCTGAAACCACTTGTACGGCAGCAGGCTGCCGTGACGAGCTGCTCGTCGGTGAGACGACTACCTTTGAGGTGGTCATGAAGAACATTGGAACCGGCGACGTTGAGGACATGACTTACTCCTTGGACATCTACCTCACCGATTCCACCAAGACCCGTGGCTTGCAGGCCGTGGACTCCTCGGGCCAAGCCCTCTCCTGGACCAACGAAGTGGCGGTCTGTGATGACGCCGCGTCCTGTGACGAGACGACCTTCGCGGCCAACACCTTCTACACCGGTGGTGCGGCCACGTTGAGCACCTTGGGTGCCGACATCACGTGGACCCCCACCGTGGGTGAGTACCTCGTGGTGGTTTCGGTCGATTCTGACCAAGACACCGACCCTGCCAACGACGAAGAGGAGATCTATGTGGTTGTGCGCGACTACACCGACGTCGAGGTCGACCTGTGCTGGACGGATGGTGCTGGTGTCTGCGAAGAAGGTGACCGCGCTGTTGGAACAGGCACCGAGTCCCGCCAGTTCCTGCTGACCGTCACGGCAGACGGCAGCCAGAACTTTGACCCGCGCGAAGTCAATGTGAACCTCGAACTCCAAGGTTTCGACGCCGCCAGCGGCGGTGGATTTGACCTTGGCGTTGACGGTGATGAATGGCTCGTCGTGGCCGGCAACACACAAACCGTTGAGGTTTACCGCAACACCACCACCGACACCGGCACCGACGATTCCCGCTCTGTCCTCGCGTACCAGACCGCTTGGACCATGACCGGAACGGTCACCCCTGGCGACGGTGGATACAGCATTGATGCACGTCTCGTCGACTACACGATGTACGGACAAGACCCGTCCTGCTCCGAATCATGGATCGATGACCCCACTGCAGAGCCGCCCGTTGAGCTGACCAGCGACAACTGGTGCGAGTTTGTGGAGAACAACGACGACTACTCCCGCACGGACTCGGACGACATTTACGGGTTCAGCGCCCTCTTCCACGACATCCGTCTTCAGACGCTTTCTGTGGCCCAAGGCTACAGCGCGGACGGCTCAGGTGAGCCCACCTCTGTTGTGCAGGACGGCATGGACCTTGACCTGCGTGTTGGCACCACCCTCCTCCACGCCACCGTGGGACACTTCGGTTCCGACATCAGCAAGATGGTCGACTGGGACGTTGTTTTCACGGTGACCTCTCCCGATGGCACGGCAACCACGTACAACACGAACGATTGCCCAACCGGACTCGCTCCTGCCTACACCCACAAACTTCTGGGCACCCACAACGGCCAAGGCACCCCTCAGGAGGCTGACGTCTTCGGGTCTGCTTGTGTGATGCTCAACAACGAAAACGCGCTCGTCGTCGGTGAGTACACCTTCGAAGCCAACCTCAACTTCCTCGGCGTCTGGGACACCACCGCCGAGCGTCTTGATGAGAGCGTCGCCGACGAGAAGGCCTCCAACAACCGGAAGGTCATGAACCTCGACGTGGTCAACAACCAACCCAGCGTCCTCTCCATGACGATGTTCAACACCGGCGACCTCATCGTGTCGCAGGAAGCACCGCTCGAGTTCGATGTGCTCGCCTTTGACGTGGACTGCATCGCCGGCGACTGCCTGACCTACACTTGGGCCGTCGAAGTCAGCGGCGTTGACAATGAACTCGGCATGTGCGGCGGCGTGGGTGCTCTTGGTGCTCAGTGCACCTTCCAAATCCTGCCCGAGTACATGCCCGCTCCCCGCGTGAAGGTGACCGTCACCGACGACAACGGCGCATCCACCTCGGAATACATGGATCTGACCATCTGGAACGACGTGACCGCCGAATCCACCACGGCCGACAGTGGCATCACGGTGTCGTACGCCCTGCAGTACTCCAGCACCACGCCCTACACCATCACCGCAACCGACGCGGGCACTGGTGTGACCGGTATGGAACTCCCCGGTTATTCCGGTCAGTACGACTCGGTGGCGGTCATCGACTTCGCCCCCGATGCGCAGCTTGGTTCCCTCGCTGCGAGCGGTGTTTTGAGCCAAAGCATGACCTTCACAGTCCCATCCGCCCTCCTCGACGGAGACGGTAGCATTTGGTTCAACCAAGGCAGCATGTACCAACTCATCGACGGCACGGCGGAAGCCAGCACGGATGATCCCACCAAGGTGGTCTTCACGTGGGACCTGCCTGCAAACGAAGACACCTTGAGCGCAGGAAAGTTCGTCCTCTTTGGCGGCGAACTCGACCTCGCAGAGGCCCCGACCGTCGGCATCACCGCCTTCTCCGCAACAGCCGGGAAGGGCGGCACGCTGATTGTGAACTGGGGCATCGACGCGACACAGACCATGTCCCTTGGCGACATCTTCCTTCTGGAG
>MDTG01166772.1_pt1 | contig 17699 bp, 19 predicted proteins | sample 811421 | NCBI WGS metagenome assembly MDTG01 (sample SAMN05326645, study PRJNA326480) | marine metagenome | isolation source: seawater | place: Pacific Ocean: South East | collected 2011 | reverse complement strand
TCTTTAAGTTTGATTATTTTTTTTATCATTTAAAATAAGTCTTTTAATCAGATTTTCTTTTAATTTATTTTTTTTAGCATTATCAATATCTTTTTTATTTTGTTTTATAATTAAATTCTTATTTTTTTCTATCAATCTATAATAATCATATAATACCTGATCCTTTTTTTTAGAGCTCAATTGATTAGAAAAAGATTTTTTTGATTTTTCTCCTATGATTAGCAATTTATTTTTCATTAGACTTCTACCATATCATCTTTATGAACCACTTCAGACTTTGAAATATACCCCAGAATTTTTCCTATTTCATTTGAATGATGACCTAAGATTTTATTTATTTCGTCAGACGAAAAAGAACTTAGACCCCTAGCAAATTCTTTACGTTTACTGTCTAAAATTTTAATATGATCTCCTTTATTAAATTTTCCTGATACTTTTTTGATACCCGCGGCAAGCAAACTCTTGCCTCTAATTAGTGCTTTTTTGGCACCATCATCAATTATTAATTCTCCTTTTGGAGCCACAGAACTTAATATCCATTTTTTTCTAGCGTGCAGTTTTGATATTTTTGAAATAAACCAAGTACAATTATTGTCTTGTTCTATTCTGCTGATTGGATTTAAATATAAGCCATTTGCTATGATCATATTACAGCCTGCTAAATTACAAATTTTTGCAGCCTCAATTTTTGTATCCATTCCACCGCTACCTAATGCAGTTCTACCTTTAAAGGTAATATTTTTAATATCTTTATTTAGATCATTAATTTTCCTTATTAGTTTAGCTTCTTTATATATTTTCGGATTTTTTGTAAAAAGTCCATCTACATCAGATAATAAAATTAAAGTATCAGCATTAGTAATTTGTGCTACTCTAGATGCAAGTCTGTCATTGTCCCCATATTTTATTTCCGAAGTTGCGATAGTATCGTTTTCATTTACTATTGGTATATAATCTAGTTGAAATAAATTCTCAAAAGTTCTTTTGGCATTCATTGATCTTCTTCTTTCTTCTGTATCATCTAATGTTAATAAGATTTGGGAAATATTTAATTTAAATTTTGAAAATGTTCCTGAAAAAAGATTCATCAATTCTATTTGACCTATAGAAGCTATAGCTTGGCTTTTATCAAGTTTAAGATTTATTTTGTTATAGTTCATTTTTTTACACCCTAGCGCTATAGCACCTGAACTGACAATTACTATTTTTTTATTTTTAGACTTTAGCTTTTGAATATCTTTTGCAAAATTTGATAACCATTTTTTTCTTATTTTCTTATTGTCACTGACTAATAGTGAAGATCCGATCTTTATTACTATTATTTTTGAATTTTTAAGATGCATAAGATATTAATTTGGCTTTAATTTGTGTAATTGATTTTTTTTTTAATGTTGTCAAAGTCATAATTTCACATTTTGTATTTTTTGAAAAGTTTTCTACAATTTTTTTTACTTTATAATCTTCAATTAAATCTATCTTATTTAAAACGATTAATTCTTTTTTTTTGGCCAGTTTAGAGCTATATTTTTTCATTTCATTCTTGACTTGTTTATAAGATTTTTTGAGATCATTATTTGTGATATCAATTAAATGCAAAAGAGATTTACATCTCTCTATGTGTTTTAAAAATTGTATGCCAAGACCTGTTCCCTTGTGAGCCCCTTCAACCAAACCCGGAATATCTGCGATAGTAATCTCTTTATCATCATAACTTGCTACACCAAGATTTGGATTTATTGTTGTAAATTGATAATTTGCAATTTTTGGATTTGCGTTTGTGATCGCTGCAAGTAAACTTGATTTTCCTGCGTTAGGCAATCCAATTATCCCAATATCAGCTATTGTTTTTAATTGTAGCCAAATAACAAATTCTTCACCCTTAATTCCCTTAGTGAACTTTCTTGGAGCTCTGTTTGTTGAACTTTTAAATCGTGTGTTTCCAAGTCCTCCTTTTCCTCCAGAAGCCGCAATATATTTTTCTCCAACTTTAGTAAAATCATAAATAAGTGTTTTATTATCTTCCTCAAAAACTTGTGTTCCTAAAGGAACTTTTAAAATTAAATCATTTCCACTTTTTCCTGAGCGATTTTGACCTGCACCATTACTTCCCCTTTGAGCTTTATGATGTTGTTGATATCTATAATCTATTAAAGTATTTAAGTTTTGTTCAGCAACTAAAATAATTGAACCACCTTTGCCACCATCGCCACCATCAGGTCCTCCAAATTCAATAAATTTTTCTCTCCTGAAACTAGGTGACCCGTCTCCACCATTTCCAGCTTTTATATAAATTTTGACTTGATCTAAAAATTTCATAATACAACCTTGTTTCTTGTTGTACTATTAATTGGGTTTTACTGAAACGAATGTTCGGTCTGATTTTGTTTTCTTAAATACAACTTTACCTTTAATGACAGAAAAAATTGAGTGATCTTTGCCCATACCAACGTTTTCACCAGGAAAAATTTTTGTTCCCCTCTGTCTCACAATAATATTTCCAGGAACTACAATTTCACCTCCATATTTTTTTACACCAAGCCTTCGACCCGCACTATCTCTTCCGTTTCTAGACGACCCACCTGCTTTTTTTGTTGCCATAAATTACCCAGTTTTAGAAGTTGCTTTAACCTCTTTTTTTTCAACTTTAGTTTTCGTTTTAATTATTTTTTCAGCTTCAGATATAACTTTACCATCTTTTGAAAAAATTTTATTAATTCTTATTAGGGAATGTTCTTGTCTATGTCCATTTTTTCTACGTGAATTTTGCCTTCTTCTTTTTTTAAAAATTAAAACAGTCCTATTCTTTGAGTTCTTTATTAAGTCAGCTTCTACTTTAGCTCCCGAAACTGTAGGTAATCCAATTTCAATTTTTTTATCGTCACCATATGCAAGTATTTCTTTAAACTCAATTTTTGCATTTGTTTTTGCATTATCAAGTTTTTCAATTTTTAGGATTTCTCCTGCTTTAACTTTATATTGCTTTCCACCAGTTTTTAAAATTGCGTATGACATTGTTTCAATTAAATTTTTTATATCAGCAATATAGTGTGGGACTTATCATAGTCAAGCTCAATAACTTAAAAATTATCCTTTAATTCTCTTAATTTTGAAAAAGTTTTTAAGTCTTTAGCTTTTAAAAAAATGTTACATTCTAATTCATCTCTAATAGTAGATGGAATTGTAGGTAAATTGTTGTTTAATTTTTTATTAATATCAAGAATCTTTTTTTTAAGTTTTTCATTATTAGGATCATATTTTAAACAAAATTCAGAATTCTTAAGGGTATATTCATGACCACAGTAAATTTTTGTATCAGGTGGTAATTTCTTCAATTCTTCCAAAGAATTAAACATTTGAGAATTTGTTCCCTCAAAAATTTTTCCACATCCTAAGGAAAATAAAGTATCACCAGTAAAAATAAGTTTTTCGTTATAGAAATAAAAACTTATATGCCCCAAAGTATGTCCAGGAATATATAAAATTTTTGCCTCAAAATTCTCTTCTTTCCAAATTTGGTTATGTTCCACAAAACAATCAATACCTGGTATTCTTTTTTTATCATTTTTGAAGCCTACTACGATCGAATTATATTTTTTTTTTAGTTCTTCATTTCCACCAACATGATCGTAATGGTGATGTGTATTTAAAATAAAATTCAAGTTTATTTCTTTCTTTTCCAAAAATTCAATTATTGGGCCTGACTCACTAGGATCAATTACACAAGCTATATTTTTTTTTTCATCAATTATTAAATATGAAAAATTATCTTTTAGACATGGAATTATTTGAATTTTCATTTATTTTCCTATCAAAAATATACCGAGCTCAGATGATAAATTTTTAAAAATTAGATTCATATTATTGATCGTTGAAATTTTTTCGTTTTTAAGAGCCAAAGATTTGTAAAATTTTATATTTCTTTTATTACTAAAGTTAAAAAAATCTTTAATCGTACACATATGTAAATTTGGAGTATTATACCATTCATCTGGAAGGTTTTTTGTTATAGGCATTGTCCCTCTTAATAGTAAATGTAAACGAACTTTCCAAAAACCAAAATTTGGAATTGTTACAATTGATCTTTTTCCAACCCTTAACAGCTCATTTATAACAAACTCAGGATTTAAAAAGGCTTGTAGTGTTTGACTCAAAACCACATAGTCAAATGATAAATCAGGGAACTGTTTGAGATCCTTTTCAGCATCACCCTCAATTACTGTAAGACCCTTTGAAATACATTTTTGAACATTATTTTTCGATATTTCAATTCCCCTGATATCAATTTTTTTATTTTGTTTCAGTAGTTCCATTAGCGTTCCATCACCACATCCGACATCTAAAACTCTAGTATTTTCTTCAATTAATCTTGAAATAATTTTAAATTCTTTTTTCATTGTGCCTTATTATCATAAGTAGTGTTAATGTAATCTTTTAGTGTAGATAAAAATTCTGGCACTTTTAATAAAAATGAATCATGACCCTTATCCGACTGAATTTCGACAAAACCAACATCTGCACCAATAGAATTTAAAGCAATGACAATGTCTTTATTTTCTGAGGTTGGATAAAGCCAATCTGAAGTAAATGAAATAATAAAAAACTTAGTTTTAGTTTTCTTAAATGCTTCTGATAAGTTTCCACCAAATTGTTTTGTTAAGTCAAAATAATCCATTGCTCTAGTAATGTATAAATAGCTGTTTGCATCAAATCTATCAACAAATACAGAGCCTTGGTGTCGTAAATAACTTTCAATTTGAAAATCTGCATCAAAGCTAAATTTTAAATCATCTCTTTCTTGAAGTTTTCTTCCAAATTTTTCTTGTAGTCCTTTTTTAGATAAATAAGTTATATGCGCAGCCATTCTGGCCACAGCTAAACCTTTATCAGGACTTATTTTTTCATTTGCATAATTTCCATTAGACCATTTTGAATCGGCCATGATTGATTGTCTTCCAAGTTCATTTAAAGCTATATTTTGTGCTGAGTGACTTGAAGTACAAGCTATAGGTATAGCGGTTTTAGACTTATCGGGAAAATTACTTACAAATTGTAAAACTTGCATTCCACCCATTGAACCACCAATTACAGAGAATAATTTTTTAATTCCATAAAACTCTAAAAGATTATATTGAGCATTTACCATATCGTTAATAGTTATTACCGGAAAATTTGTTCCGTAAATTTCTTTTGTTTCTGGATTAATATTACTTGGACCATAGGAACCCATACATCCCCCAATAACATTAGCACATATTATAAAAAATTTTTCAGTATCAATAGCTTTACCAGGCCCTACTGCATAAGACCACCATCCATCTTTTTTTGTTAACGGATTTTTTCCAGTTACAAATTGATCCCCAGTGAGTGCATGAAAAACCAATATAGCGTTATCCTTTTTTTCATTTAAAGTCCCATACGTTTCGTATGCAAGAGGAAAATTATTTATTGTTTTTCCACAATCGAGCTTTAAAGGTTTATCAATAAGCAAAGTTTTTATATCAATATTTTTTATCATAATTTAAGCCGATATTTGAATTGTGAGGTAAAAAAACTTATTTAGCGGTTTTTTTAAAGCGCTCGCAATTCAGTTAAATCAGCGCAGATTTTTTGTACTAGATGTTATTTCTTATGTCAATTTTTTTTAAAAAAATTACATATTAGGTATGAAAGTGTATTATTTTATTTATAAAGTAGAATATTATTAAAAAATGACAGTTCCTAAATTTAAAAAATATCAACTCGAAGCCTACAAACCTGGAAAGTCCAGTTTTAGAAAAATGAGGAATATTATAAAGCTTTCCGCTAATGAGTCAGCTTTAGGCATGAGTCCAAAAGTTAAAAAAATTTTATCAAATAATAAATTAGACTTATCTAGATATCCTGACAATAAATCAAAAGGATTGAGGTTAGAAATATCTAAAAAGTTAAATTGCGACTTTAATAGAATTATATGTGGATCCGGCTCTGATGAGATTATTCAAATGATATGTCAACTATTTTTAAAATACGGAGATGAAGTAATCGTGCCTGAGTACAGTTTTTTGATGTATAGAATATATTCCAAAATAACTGGCGCAAAGGTTATTTTTTCAAAAGAAAAAAAATTCAAAATTTCTGTTTCTGAAATAATTAAAAAGGTCTCAAAAAAAACGAAAATTGTTTTTTTGGCTAACCCAAATAATCCGACAGGAACATATCTTAACAAAACTCAATTATTATATTTAAGGAAAAAATTAAACAAAAAAATTCTTTTAGTTGTTGATGATGCATACTGTGAGTACATGAACAATAAAGATTACACTTCAGGTTTAGATTTATTTAAAAACAAAAGTAATGTAATTGTATTAAGAACCTTCTCAAAAATTTATGGCCTAGCCTCATTAAGAATAGGTTGGGGTTATGGGCCTAAAAAAATTATAGATGCTCTCTATTTAATCAAACCTCCTTTTAATGTAAATCAAATTGCACAAATTGCTGCAACAGAAGCATTGAAAGACAAAAGTTTTATAAAAAAATCTATTAGGCATAATTTAAAGTCTGCAAATAGAATTAAAAAAAGATTAGAAAATTTTGGTATTATTTCTAACAAAATATCTGCAAATTTTTTGTTATTGAATTTTGATAATTGTAAATTTTCCTCAGATTATGTTGAAAGAAAACTTCAAACAAAAGGAATTTTACTAAGATCTACTAAAAAAGGATATAATATTAAAAATGCACTAAGACTTTCTATAGGAACTAATCGTGAAAATAACATATTTTTAGATATAATGAAAAAAATATTTAAAAATAAATAATGAAAAATATATTAATTATAGGATGTGGGTTAATTGGTTCTTCATTGTTAAGATCAATACGGACTAAAAAAATTTCAAAAAATATATTTGTATACGAAAAATCTAAATCAAACATATCAAAAATAAAAAAGCTAAAATTACCATGTAAAGTTATAAATGATTTAAGAACAATTGTTCCAAAAATGGATATGATAATTTTTTGTATGCCGATGAGCGAATATAAAAATACTATTATAAAGATAAACAATTACTTAAATAACAAAACTATCATCACAGATATAGGATCATCAAAAAAAGAGACTTTAGACCTCATTAGAACAAAATTAAAAAAAAAAATTTCCTGGGTTTCAAGTCACCCAATTACTGGATCTGAAGTAAGTGGTCCAGAGTTTGGTTCTAAAGATTTGTTTATAAAGAAATGGTGCATCATGATAAAAGAAAAAAATACAAATATTAATCATTTTAATAAAATAAAAAAATTTTGGAAAAAAATTGGATCTAAAGTGGTTACAATGAATTCAAAAAAACATGATGCGATTTTTTCTATTACTAGTCATTTACCCCATTTAATCGCATATAATCTAGTCAAATCAGCACAAGATTTTGAAAAAAAACAAAAACATCAAATAATAAAATACAGCGCTGGTGGACTTCGGGATTTTTCTAGAATAGCCGCATCAAATGAAATAATGTGGAGAGATATTTTTTTTGACAATAGAGAAAATATTCTTAAAGCAATAAATTTATTTACTCAAAACTTACAAGCTTTTAAAAAGGATATTAAAAGTAAAAACAGTAAGACATTAATTAAAAAACTTGTTCAAACAAAAAAAGTACGGAAAAAAATAATTAAATTAAAACAGGATATAAATAAACCTGATTTTGGAAGATTTTAATTTGGATTAAGAATTTTATCTAATTTTGTTAAATATTTATTATAAACTTTAGAAGCGTTCAACGATTCTTTGTAAACAGGTTTCCTGACCTGATGGAAACTTACAGTTTTAATAGGCCTCTCATTGTCAAAAAATTTAAGACAATTTTCGTCCCACTTTAATTCACAAAATTCGATTAATTTTTTTGTTTCACTTTCTGTATCTTTGACAAGATTTTCATAATTTATCTCATAAATTTCTCTAGAAAAATTATTTTTCCAAAAACTTATTAAATCCTTATAGATTTTATAATAATCAGCAATGTCATTAAGACTATAAGAAAAATTTAATTGGTTTTTAAAATCATTTTTAAAGATTGACCAACAATTTTCTAAACTATTTCTCTTACAATGAATAATTTTTGAGTGTGGAAAAATTTTTTTAATAAAACCAATCCACTTGAAGTTTAAAGGGGCCTTATCTGTAAAAATTTTTGAATTTGGCTCTAATAATTTTAAATAATCAGTATATTTTTCTTTATACAAGTTTAGTTCATCTTCGTTATTTTCTTTATTTACAAAATTATGAAAATACTCAGATAAATATTTAATTTCACCACATCCATAAACCATTTTATGACTTGAAATAATTTGCTCAACTAAAGAAGTTCCTGATCTCGGCATACCTAAAATAAATATAATTTTAATATCGTGTTTATTAGAAATAATATTTTTATTTTTCAAATTTTCAAATTTTGATTTAATTATATTAAAATATTTTACTTCATCTTTTATATTAAAATTGAATATTTCTTTTTTCAATTTATTTCCGTATTCAATATTTTCAAATGATTTATCATATTCTTTAATATCAGAATAAGATTTACCTAATGCGAAATATAATTGTGATAACTGAAAATTTGATAGTTTTAAATTCTTAATCTTATTTTTCATTATTTCTATGTGTGGATCATTTTTTTTATATTTATGTATTTGGGAAAAAGCTTGATCTGCTAAAGTAAAATTTTCATTTAATAATAATGCTTTGTTTAAAAAAATTTTCGCTTCATCATATTTTCCTATACTTTGTAACAAAGAAGCATAATTATAATTAGTCTGCAGTACATTGTTATTTAATTCTAATGATTTTTTATATAAAATTGATGCATCTTTAATTTTATTTAAATCAAAATTTAAAAGAGCCAAGTTATTGAGAACCTCTATATTTTTAGAATCTACATCCAAACATCGTTCAAACAATTCTTTTGCTTTTTTTAAATCGCCACTTTTATAATATGTAAGCCCTAAATTATTAAGGAAATGAATGTTATTTCTAAATAATTTGAGACCTTTCTCTAAAATTTTAACAGATTTTTCATATTCCACTTTTGCCTGATAAGTTAAGGATAAAATATTATAAAAGATAGGTTGATTAGGAAATTTTTTGTTAAGAACAGAAGCTTTGGAAATTACCTCATCAAATCGTCCCGCTTTGAATAGATTCAGTATTGCTTTTGTTTTTTCTTCTAATTGCACAGTTTTATATTATATATTTTTTTTACTTTTAGATTTGCAGTTTTTTCAATAGTTTTGATTGTATCATTAATAGGCATTATTAAAACTTTTTTTTCAGGACCATAAGCATGAATTAAATTTTTTGTATTTAAACATATTGCGACATGACCTTTCCAAAATATAATATCCCCTTTTTTAAATTTATTGTGATTTTTCCTTTTGATAATTTTGATTTGATCTTTTGTGTCTCTTGGAAAAAATTGATTATTAAAATAAAAAAATAATTGTATTAGAGATGAACAATCCAGACCCTTAAAACTTTTTCCACCCCATAAATATTTAACATTTAAAAAAAGACTAACTATTTTTTTAAAATCTGTTTCAATATAATTAATCTTTTTAACATCATTTTTTTTTATCCACTTATTTTTAGAAAATTCGATAAATTTCTTATTTTTTTTAATTATTGATATTTTAGAAGCAAAAGGTAAATGGCTATTAGATTTATAAAATTTATTTTTTAACTTTGAGTAAATTAAAGATTTAAGTTTCAAGATTTTATGAGAAGGATTAAACCTGTCTGTATAATTTTTATTTTTGATATAACCTGTATAATTATCGAAAGATGTTTTAATTTTGAGCCAATTATTTTTTTTTAATAAAATTAAAAATCTTTCACCGTATAAAATTTGTGAAGTGATTTCAGATTTTACCGAAGGCCTCATATATATATTTGTTACATAGTTTTTGATAAAAAATTTATTTTTCATTAATTTTCAATTTTTCTTTTATAAACCATAATAAAATTAAAGACGGTATTACCATGATAGCAGTTATTATAAAAAAAATGCCCCAATCACCATTTAGCCAATCAACTAGCGCCCCTGAGGAAGAGGCTAAGGAAGTTCTTCCAGCTGTTCCGATTGATGCTAATAATGCGTATTGTGTTGCAGTGTAATTTCTATCAACCAATAAGGATATGAAAGAAACAAACGCAACTGTAGCAAAAGCTGCAGCTATATCGTCAAGTATTACTGCTGTAGCAAATAATAACTCTGATTTTCCACTCCAGGCTAAAACTGTAAAAATTAAGTTAGTTGCTGCCATCAAAATTCCAGCTAAGAACATTGATTTTATTACTCCAGATCTAATAACAAAAAGTCCACCTAGTAATGTAAAAACAACAGTAGTTATCCACCCTAACGTTTTTGAATAAATTGCAATATCAGTTTTGGAAAAACCAATTTCTTTATAAAAAATTATTGACATTCTTCCAAGAAAAGCTTCACCAATTTTAAATAAAAATACAAATCCTAAAATACCTAATGCAATCGAAAAACCATTTTTTCTAAAAAAACTTAATACAGGACCTGCAACTGTACTTGAGGCCCATCCCACAAATTTACTGATTAGACTTTTTCCAATTTTATCAGTTATAAGTTTATCTATTTTTTTATAATTTTTTTGTTGATTTATTAAATTTTTTTCATGAACAAACATAAGTCCTATATTCATTAAAATGATTATTATCGTTAAAATTAAAAAAGTTATTTGCCAGTAGTTTTCGATACCAATTTTTTCTAAATAATCAGCAGTAAATAAAGTAAAAACACCACCTAATTTGTAGCCACTCCACCAACCAACGACTGCCATTGCAGCACCTGCAGCCATCGATTTATTTTCTTTTTTACCTATTTGCTCAATACGTAAAGCATCCACAGTAATATCTTGAGTTGCAGATGCAATTGCAATAATTAAGCCAACTCCAATTACAAAAGTTAAATTATCTGTAGGATTTATTAAACTCCACAAAACTAAAGATATCAAAATTAAAAACTGCATTAAAACTATCCAAGCTTTTCGATGACCAATTTTTTTGGTTAATATTGGGATTTGAAGTCTATCAATTAAAGGAGCCCATAAATAATTGAATGCATACACTCCAAAAATTAATCCTGCCCACCCAATTGTAGATCTACTTAAACCTTCTTCTTTTAGCCATAAACTTAAACTACTCCCTATAATGACCCATGGAAGACCAGAAATGGATCCCAATAATAAAATTCTTAACATCCGTTTATCAAAATAAATTGAGAATGTTTTTTTTAGAGATTGTTTTTTAACTTCGATCATCTTTTAATTTCTCCAAAATGAAGGAAGGAATAAAACTAGAATAGCAAAAAGCTCAAGTCTTCCCAATATCATCCCCATGGTTAAAATCCACTTTGAAATATCTGGTAAAGTTGAAAAATTACCATTTGGACCTATCATAACTCCTAACCCTGGGCCTACATTAGATATAGAAGTAGCTGCGCCTGAAATAGCAGTAATAAAATCTAAACCAGTTAATGAAAGTAAAGCAGATATTACAAAAAAAATTAAAAAATATAAAAATATAAATGAAATAATAGATGCAATAAATTTATCATCAACACTATTCTTGTCATATTTAATTATAAAAATTCCCTTAGGGTAAATTATTTTTTTTAATTGATTAGTGATAAATTGGTAGAGTATTTGAATTCTAAAAACCTTTATTCCACAAGTAGTTGATCCGGCACATCCACCTATAAACATCAGTATAAAAAAAATTACTAATGGAAAACTTCCCCACTCATCAAATTCTCCAGTTACGTATCCCGTTCCTGTTAAAATCGAAATTACATTAAAAAATATTGCTCTTAAATTAAATTCTGACATATTATTATTCTGAATAGCTAAATAGATACATAAAATTATTATTGTATAAATTATTATTTTAATAAAAAATTTAATTTGACTATCTGAGAAGAAAATCTTTTTATCACCATTTAAAAATTTGATATAAACTATAAAAGGTAAGCTCCCCATAATAATAAATATCATTGAAGAAATTTCAATAAACGCGCTATCGAAGTATCCAATCGAAGAATTATAATTTGAAAAACCACCTGTAGCAATAGTTGTCATTGAATGTGTTAAACTGTCAAAAATACTCATTCCAAAAGAAAAATATGTTATCGCGCACAACAAGGTTAAACTAGAATAAATATAAATTAATCTAGTTGCTATTTCTTTAGATTTAGGAAGTATTTTTTCAGATGAATCATTACTAGAAATTTTAAAAAGTTGCATTCCACCCACATTCATTATGGGCATTAATGTGATGGCCATCACGATTATCCCTATTCCCCCAAGCCATTGTAATATTGCTCTCCAAAGTAAAATAGCTTTTGGAGTTTTTTCTAAATCTGAAATAATAGTCGAACCTGTAGTTGTAATACCCGACATACTTTCAAAAAAAGCATCAGTGATTGAAAGATCAAGGGCAGAAAAGATAAATGGCAATGATCCAAAAATTGCTACACTCAACCACGATAAAGCAGTTAATAAAAATGCTTGTTGTAGATTAAGTTTTTTATCATGATTTAAATTTGATAAAAAAAACAGCATACCAAAAACTATAGTTATTATAGAACCTGCTATAAATGATGAATCTATTTCGAGATATATAAATTGAGCTATTATTGGAATCATCATCGATAATCCAAGGATTATTTGCAGGACACCCAATGTAAAAAAAACAGTTTTATAATTAGCCATTTTGAAAGGACATTATTTTATGGTAAATAAATTTCAACTCTATAAGAATTAATTTTATCATTATATATTATATATTTTGTTAATATAACCCATGATTAAAAAAGAAAATTTAGAAAAAACCAACGCATGGCCTTTTGTAGAAGCAAAAAAAATGCTTCGTGAAAGAAAATCATATTTAGATAAAAAAGGAAAGATAGTACTCCAAACAGGATATGGTCCAAGTGGATTACCGCATATTGGTACCTTTGGTGAAGTTGCGCGAACCTCGATGATGGTAAATGCTTTAAAGCAATTAACTGATTTACCAACTGAAATAATAACGTTTTCAGACGATATGGACGGTTTAAGAAAAATTCCTGAAAATATTCCAAACCAAAAAATTTTGCAAGATAATTTAAACAAACCATTAACTGAAGTTCCCGATCCTTTTAAAAAATTTAAAAGTTTCGGTGAACATAACAATGAAATGTTAAAAAATTTTCTAAATAGCTTTAACTTCAAATATAACTTTAAAAGTTCAACAAAATTATATAAAGATGGATTTTTTAACCCAACATTGCAAATTATTCTTGAGAATTATGAGGGTATTATGGATATAATAATACCTACATTAGGGAAGGAACGTCAAAAAACCTATAGTCCTTTTTTACCAATTTGTCCTGATACTGGTAAAGTACTTGAAATACCTGTCTTAGAAATACTTAGCCAAAAGTCTAAGATCATTTTTGACAATAATGGTAAAAAACTTGAAACTAGTATTTTAGATGGAAATTGTAAGCTTCAATGGAAAGTCGATTGGGCAATGCGCTGGTACGCTCTGGATGTAGATTTTGAGATGTACGGTAAAGATTTAATAGAAAGTGCAATTTTATCTACTAAAATTATTAAATTAATTGGAAAAAAAAATCCATCAGGATTTGCCTATGAACTATTTTTAGATGAAAAAGGAGAAAAAATATCAAAATCTAAAGGAAATGGAATTACGATTGATCAATGGTTAAAATATGCATCACCTGAAAGTTTATCTTTGTATATGTATCAAAATCCAAAAAGAGCAAAAAAACTTTATAGTGAGATTGTCCCCAAGGCTGTAGATGAATATTTAGATTGTATTGATAAAGCCAAAAATCAAAATGAACTTCAGTTACTAATGAATCCAGTTTGGCATGTTCACAATGGAAAAGTACCAAAAGAGGAAATTATAATGTCCTTTTCTATGTTGTTAAATTTAGTTGAAACCAGCAATGCAAATAATAAAGAGCTTCTTTGGAAATTTGTTAAAAAATATAAAAAAGATATTATAGAAAAAAATTATCCAATTTTTGATGCTCTAGTGACCTATGCTATCAAATACTTTAATGACGAAATTAAATCTCAAAAAAAATACAAAAAACCTAATAAAGATGAAAAAAAAGTTCTTTCAGCACTAATTAAAACTTTAGAAAGTTGTAACGATCAAATGAAACCCGAGGAGATTCAAACCTTGATTTATAAAGTAGGAAAAGACAATGGTTATTCAGAGAATTTAAGAGATTGGTTCAAATTAATATATGAAGTAGTGTTTGGGGAAGAAAATGGCCCTAGAATGGGGTTTTTTATAAGTTTCTTTGGTGTAAACGAGACAAAACAATTGATTATAGATAAAATAAAATAATGTTTTCTAAATTCAGATCTTTGATTTTTAAATTAGATCCTGAAACAGCTCATACACTAGCAATTAATAGTTTAAAGTTGAATTTAATTCCAAATATTCTTGATGAGAAAAATACTGATCCAATGTTTCAGTCGACTTTATTTGAGAAAAAAATAGGAAATCCAATAGGTATGGCAGCTGGATTTGATAAAAATGCAGAGGTATATAATTCCTTATTTAAACTTGGATTTGGCTTTGTGGAAGTTGGTACCATTACTCCCCTAAAACAATATGGCAATCCAAAACCTAGAGTTTTTCGATTGTTAGAAGATCAAGCGTTAATAAATAGGCTTGGTTTTAATAATTTTGGATCAAAAAATGTTAGTTTAAGAATAAGATCTAACTCTCCAAAAGGAATTTTGGGCATCAATATTGGACCTAACAAAGACACTAAAGATAGAATTAACGATTATATACTTAGTTTAAAAGAATTTTATGATATTGCAGATTACATAACAATAAATATTTCATCACCAAATACTGAAGATTTAAGAAAATTACATGAAGAAGATAAATTAGAAAAATTACTTAATTTAATAGATAAAACAAAAAAAGAATTAAAAACAAAAATTCCAATAGTTGTTAAAATTTCACCAGATATATCAGATAATGAAACAATAAAAATCAGTAAAATTTTATTAAAATATAATGTAAGAGCATTAATTATTTCAAATACTACAGACGTTGGCCGTGAAAATTTAAAAGATATACAGAAATATCAGAAAGGAGGATTATCAGGAAAACCTCTTGAAATTAAGTCAAATAAAATGATCAATAAATTTTACAATTTATTAGAAGATAAAATAAAAATTATTGGTGTTGGAGGTGTTGACTCCGGTAAAAGTGCGTATGAAAAATTTTTGGCGGGTGCAAGTTACATTCAGCTGTACACAGGAATGGTTTTTCAGGGACCTAGTGTGGTTTCTAAGATTAAAAAAGAGCTTAAAGAAATATTAATTAGTAAAGATGTCAAGAATTATACAGAAATAATAGGAAAGAAACGTGATTAATTTTCTAATAAACTTGACGTTATAAGTATCACATTCTATATAGACATTAATTATGCCAAAAAAATGTGAATTAACTGGAAAAATTCCAATGAAAGGCCACAACGTTAGTCATGCCAATAATAAGACTAAAAGAAGGTTTTTACCAAATTTAAAAAAAGTAAAATTTAGAAGCGAACTTTTAAAAAAAAGTTTAAAGCTTACAGTTAGTAATGCTGGTGTGAGATCTGTTGATAAAAGAGGTAGTTTTGATCAATATCTTAGATTCGTTAAAAATAAAAATTTATCACCAAGGTTAAAAAAATTAAAAAAAAGCTTACTTGTTAAATCTCCAAATCAAAAAATATCTTCAAGAAAATCAGCTTAATGAATAGATCGTTTCTTTTTCTATCATTTTTGATGGGAATAGTCGTTTTATCTTCAAACTATCTTGTTCAATTTCCAATTAATTATTATGGATTAAGTGAGATATTAACTTATGGAGCATTTAGTTACCCAATAGCATTTTTAATTACAGATCTAGCTAACAGATCTTATGGAAAAATAATTGCAAGAAAAATAGTATACTTTGGCTTTTTTCTTGGAGTAGGGTTTACAATTTTATTTTCAACTGATTTTGCAGATTATATATCAATAAGAATAGCAATTGGGTCTGGTATTGCATTTTTAGTAGCTCAACTTTTAGATGTTCAAATATTTGATAAACTGAGAAAAAAATTATGGTTTATAGCACCTCTTACGTCATCGATCATTGGCTCAACAGTTGATACGTTTTTATTTTTTTCAATATCTTTTTATGGAACAGGAGTGCCTTGGATTACTCTTTCATTAGGAGATTTAACAGTTAAAATTTTCGTGGCACTATTAATGTTAGTTCCCTTTAGACTTCTTTTAAAAACATTTAAACCAATTTAAATTTAGTAAAAATATTTATAGGCTAAAATTTTATAGGCTAATTTTGCCACTAAAAAGTTATAAGAGTTAAAACCTTTAATTGGAGCAAGTTCATTAATATCCGCACCAACAATATTAGAATTTTTTGCAGCAATTTTTATAATGTTTAAAGTTTCATCCCATAATAAACCTCCTGGCTCTGGAGTTCCAGTTGCTGGCATAATGCTTGAATCTAGTCCATCTACATCAAAAGTTAAGTATACGGTTTTATTTTTTATAAGCTGTTTAAATTTATTTAAATTCCATCTCGCTTTATCTTTAGCCCAAAAAATATTTATTCTAGATTTATTTTTTTTTAAAAATGGTATTTCATTTTTGGAGATATTTCTAATACCAAATGATATTAAAGATACATTCTTATAATCTAAACATCTTCTGATTGCTGAAGCATGAGAAAATTTTTCACCATTATAGCTATTTCTTAAATCTGCGTGTGCATCAAAATGTAAAAGACAAATTTTTTTATATTTATTAAGAAAAGGTTCTATGCAACCAGGTGTTATCGAGTGTTCTCCACCAAAAGTCATTGGAAAAAGTTTTTTATTTAAAATTTGTTTATTAATATTTGACATTTTTTTTAATGCTTTATTTATATTTTTATCAATTGGGAAAGGTTTCAATGTTCTAATACCAATTTTTTTATAAGGTTCACAATTAAGCTCTTCATCATATAGCTCAACCTGATGTGAAGCTTTTATTATTTCTTTTGGACCATTTTTAGTTCCACCACCATAACTTACAGTTTTTTCTAAACCAAAAGGTACAATTATTACTTTTTCTTTAAAATTGAATTTATTATCAACTCCTAAAAAACCATTTTTATTTGAAAGATATTTCACTTATTTATCCAAAAATTTTTGAAAAGTTTTTTTTACTTCTTTTTTTCCATTCACCTTTATGATAAGCATCACTTGCAATTAAAGGTAGCACACTCGTTGCTTCTGCAAATACCATTTGTTCTTTTGTTATATCTACTTTACCCCAGGAACTAGCTTCTTTTAAAGTTGAACTACTACAAGCTCCATCCCTAGAGTCAGCCACTGTAATTTGTATAGCATATTTATGCATATCAACTTCTTTGCCGAGAAGTTCTGCACATATTACTGTGTCCTGAATAAAATTTTTTGGGACACCACCGCCAATCATAAATAATCCTGAACCTTTCGATTGAATTTTAATCTCAGTTAATTCTCTAAATTCTCTAATTGAGTCTATTGTTAAATGATTTTTTGGATTTTTTTCTTGATGAATTACCAATCCAAAACCTGCGCTCGAGT
>MDTG01236143.1_pt1 | contig 17700 bp, 18 predicted proteins | sample 811421 | NCBI WGS metagenome assembly MDTG01 (sample SAMN05326645, study PRJNA326480) | marine metagenome | isolation source: seawater | place: Pacific Ocean: South East | collected 2011 | reverse complement strand
GTGATGAAGTTTCTGTAAAAGTAGTTGGATTTGATAGAGGTAAAGTTAAATTATCAATGAAACAAGCAAGTGCCTAGGAAATATTTTTAGGATCCGGCATTCCAACTTTATTGTATCCAGCATCGACATAATGGATCTCTCCAGTAACTCCTGCAGCAAGATCACTCAACAGATATAATGCTGAGTTTCCCACGTCATGAATATCAACGTTCCTTTTTAAAAATGAATGATCTTCATTCCATTTATATAAAAATTTTGCATCTCCTATTGCTGACGCGGCTAAGGTTTTAATTGGTCCTGCGCTAATAGCATTGACACGAATTTTCTTTTTACCCAGGTCTCTTGCTAAATATTTAACGCTTGCTTCTAAAGCAGATTTACAAACTCCCATCACATTATAATTAGGAATTGCTTTTGTGGACTCATAAGTAAGAGTAAGCAAACTTCCACCCTCTTTCATAACATTTGAGGCTTCTTTAGAAACCTCGGTAAATGAAAAGCATGAAATTAACATACTTTTTAAGAAATTATCTCTAGTAGTATTTAAATATTCACCTGACAACTCTGATTTGTCAGAAAACGCGACTGCATGAACTACAAAATCAAGTTCACCCCATTTAGATTTGATATCAGAGAAAAGTTTGGAAACATCATCTTTTTTTTCAACATTGCAACTAAAAGTTATGTTTGAATTTAATTTTTCTGCTAAAGGAACAACCCTTTTTTTCAAAGCATCTCCAAGATAAGTAAACGCCAAATCTGCTCCTGCTTCTGCAAGTTTTTGCGATATTCCCCAAGCGATAGACCGTTCATTCGCAACGCCCATTATTAATCCTTTTTTGCCCTTCATTAAATTCATTACGATACCTTTTCAAAAACCAATGTAGCGTTAGTTCCACCAAAACCGAAACTATTAGACATTATAGCATTTAATTTTACATCTTTTTCAACTTTTGTAACAATAGGATATTTTTTTGCCTCATCGTCTATATCTGTAATATTAGCAGATGCAGCTATAAAATTATTTTTCATCATAATTAAACTATAGACAGCTTCGTGAACTGATGTTGCGCCTAAAGAGTGTCCCGCTAAAGATTTTGTTGAACTAATTTTTGGTTTATAATTATTAAACACCTCCCCAACAGCTTTTAACTCCGTTATATCTCCAACAGGCGTGGATGTACCATGTGTGTTGATGTAATCAATTTTATTTTTTGCAGTGTTTAGTGCCATTTTCATACATCGCACCGCACCTTCTCCAGACGGAGCAACCATGTCATAACCATCTGATGTAGCACCATATCCTGTCAATTCAGCATAAATTTTTGCACCTCTTGCTTTAGCATGTTCATATTCCTCTAAAACTAAAACACCACCTCCCCCAGATATTACAAAACCATCTCGAGTTTTATCGTATGGCCTAGATGCTTTGGACGGTGTATCATTATATTTTGATGATAATGCTGTCATAGCATCAAACATCGCAGTCATTGCAAAATGAACTTCATCACTCCCACCTGCAAAAATTATTTTTTGTTTTCCAAGTTGTATCAATTCCATTGCGTTACCAATACAATGACCACTAGTCGCACACGCCGAACTAATAGTATAATTAACTCCTTTAATTTTAAATGGTACTGCTAAAGTAGCCGAGGCTGTGCTCGACATAGTTCTTGGCACTACAAAAGGACCCATTCTTTTTGGACTTTTTTCTCTTGTTTTGTCAGCTGCTAGTATTACATTTTCTATCGATGGTCCTCCTGAACCCATTATCATCCCTGTCGATATATTACTTACATCTTTCTCATCCAATCCTGAGTCTTTGACCGCTTCATTCATTGATATATAATTATAAGCTGATCCTGGTCCCATAAATCTAATAAATTTTCTATCAACATGATCTTCCAATTTGATGTTTGGTTTCCCATGTACGTGACTTTTTAAATTGTATTCTTTATATTCTTCAGAAAATGAAATACCTGATTTTGAATTCAATAATGATTTAAAAACTTCATCTTGATTATTTCCTAAGCAAGAGACAACTCCAATTCCAGTGACCACTACTCTTTTCATGATTTAAATAAACCTACTTTCAAATTTTCTGCTCGATAAATTATTTTACCATCAGCACTTAATAATCCATTTGCAAGTCCTACGGCAGTTCCTTCTTTTTTTAAAACTCTTTTCATATTTATTTCATATGTAGCCATTTTAATATTCTTCAAAACTTCACCAGTAAATTTAACAGAATTTACTCCTAAAGCTCTTCCTTTTCCCGGCTCTCCAATCCAACCCAAATAAAAACCAACTAATTGCCACATAGCATCCAGACCAAGACAACCAGGCATAACTGGGTCTTTTTGAAAATGACAATCAAAAAACCATAAACTGTCTTTAATATCAAGTTCAGCTTTAATAAAACCTTTATTAAACTCACCAGTATCTTTTTTAATCTCTGTAATCCTATCAAACATTAACATTGGGGGTAACGGAAGTTTAGCATTACCCTCACCAAATAACTTTCCCTCTCCACACGAAATTAAGTCATCATAGTTGTAACTATTTTTTTGCATGATTTAGAAACTGTTTTACTTGATTTAACAAACGTTTCATATATATTTGTGTTTAGAATGATTATAAACTAGTTAAATTCTGCAAAAAAACGTGAAAAAATTAGATATTTTAAAAAAATTAAGAACTTCAGGTCTAAGACCGACTAAACAAAGAGTAGAAATTGCAAAATTTTTATTCGAAAGAGATAAAACATTTCATTTTACAGTTGAAAGTTTGAATAAACTTTTAGAAAAAAAAACTTCTAATAAGTTTGCACTAGCAACAATTTACAATACAGTTCATGCTTTTAAATCTGCAGGACATTTAAGCGAAGTAGAGGTGAAAGGAAAAAAAACTTACTTTGACACAAATGTATCAAATCATCATCATTTTTATGATAGTGAAAATTCAGAGTTAATTGATATTGATTCAAACGATGTTGTGATACAAAAAATTCCAAAAGCGCCTAATGGCAAAAAAATTAAAAATATTGAGGTTTTTATAAATTTAAAAAATTGACAGTTTGTCGCTTGTTTTACTTTAGAATTATTATAAACTGAAAAATACATGAGTGTAGATTATAAAAAAGATAGTAATGGAAAATGTCCTGTAATGCATGGCGGAGTCACAAAAGCGGGAGAGTCCAATACTGCGAGACTCTGGCCAAATAGTATTAACTTAGATATTTTACATCAACATGATACTAAAACTAATCCACTACCAGGGTTTAACTATAAAAAAGAAGTTAAAAAATTAAATTTCAAAGCGCTTAAAAAAGATTTATTAAAATTAATGACTGATAGCCAAGATTGGTGGCCAGCAGATTTAGGAACTTATAGTGGTCTTATGGTAAGATTAACTTGGCACCAAGTAGGAACTTACAGAGAATTTGATGGTAGACCAAATGTAGGTTCTCATAGATTTTCACCTCAAGACTCTTGGCCAGACAATACAAACCTCGACAAAGCCAGAAGATTATTATGGCCGATCAAAAAAAAATATGGAAATAAATTAAGTTGGTCTGATTTAATGGTTTTAGCTGGAACTATGGCTTACGAACATGCAGGATTTAAAACTTTTGGTTTCTCTTTTGGAAGAGAAGATATATGGGAACCTGAAAAAGATGTTTATTGGGGAAAAGAAACAGTACCGCTAGCTGTTAATAGATATGGAGACCCAAAAGATCGATCTTCTTTAGAAGCCCCACTCGCAGCATCACATTTTCAACTTGTTTATGTAAATCCGCAAGGTGTAGAAGGCAAACCTGATCCAGTTAGAACCGCTATGGATGTGAGAGAAACTTTTGGAAGAATGGGAATGAACGATGTAGAGACAGCAGCACTAACTGTTGGAGGACACTCAATAGGAAGAGCTCATGGAAATGGTAACCCAGATAATTTAGGACCAGAGCCAGCCGGTGCAGATATTCATGAACAAGGCTTTGGTTGGAATCAAAAAAATGGAACAGGAGCAAATCAAATTACTTCTGGTCTTGAAGGTGCTTGGACAACTAACCCTGATAAGTGGGATCACCAATATTTAGATCTTTTGCTTAACTACGAATGGGAAAGTAAAAAAAGTCCAGCTGGGGCGTGGCAGTGGGAACCTATCAACCTTGAAGAAGAAAAAAAACCTAGAGATCTTGGTGACCCTAAAAAGAAAGCAAGATTAATGTTTACTGATGCTGACATGGCCATGGCAATGGATCCAGAGTATAGAAAAATTTCTGAAAGATTTTATAAAGATCCAAAGTTTTTTGAAGACTCGTTTGCAAGGGCTTGGTTTAAGTTGACACATAGGACGATGGGGAATAAAGAAAACTATATTGGGCCTTGGGCTCCAAAAGAGGATCTTTACTGGCAAGGTAATATTCCTAAACCAAAAAAGAAATATAGCGTAGAAAAATTAAAGAAAATGATTTCAGGGTCAAAATTAAGCACGAGTGAATTGATTAATACAGCGTGGGATAGCGCGAGAACATATAGAAGAACAGATAAAAGAGGAGGCGCAAACGGAGCAAGAATTCGATTAGCGCCTATGAGGCAATGGGAAGCCAACGAACCAAAAAAACTCTCAAAAGTTTTAAAAGTTCTTGAGGGGATAGCAAAAAAGACAGGTGCGACTCTAGCAGATACAATTGTTTTAGCAGGTAATGTAGGGCTCGAAAAAGCTATAAAAAAAGGAGGGTCTAAAGTAAAAGTTCCGTTCAGTCCGGGCAGAGGAGACGCATCTCAAGACCAAACAGAAATAAAAAGTTTTAAATGGTTAGAACCTTTACACGATGGATTTAGAAATTATGTAAAATCTGATTATTCAGTCATGCCTGAGGAGCTTCTTTTAGAGCGAGCGTCTTTAATGGGATTAACAGCGCAAGAAATGACTTGTCTTGTTGGAGGAATGAGAGTGCTTGGCACGAATCACGAAACAGCCAAAGATAAAGGCGTAATGACCGATAACGTTGGAGCATTAACAAATGATTTTTTTGTAAATTTAGTTGATATGAAATATTCGTGGAAACCTACGGGTAAAAATTCATACGATATAATCGATCGTAAAACTAATAATATAAAGTTTACTGCTTCTAGAGCAGATTTAGTTCTTGGATCAAATTCAATACTTAGATCATATGCAGAAGTTTATGCACAAGACGATAATAAAGAAAAATTCGTAAAAGATTTTGTTAAAGCTTGGACAAAAGTTATGAGTGCAGATAGACCAAACCTAAAAAAATTGAATTAATATGGAAATTGTTAAAACACCAAATTTAGAAACGCTAAATCAAAATATCAAAGATGATTTTTACAAAGTTCCAAATCTAGAATTTGATATCGACAAAATGAGAGCTGACTTAAATTCTGTTTTAAAAAAAAAGAAATTTGCCACATTGGGTATTAAAAATTTTGGTGCAATCTCATTAAACCAAATTCCAGGGGATAAATCCTCTACAGAAGGCCATAACGTGAGAGGAACATATTGGACTATACCAGACGAAAAAGGAAAAGAAATTGAGAGAGATAAGCCAATAGATGAGTCAAAATACAGCGAAATTGTCCCAGAATTTAAAGGAACTTATTTTGAGGAAGTTTACAACACTTTAAAAAAACATTTTAAACTTGGAAGAGTAAGAATTTTATTAAAAGAACCAAGATCTACTCTTAGCTGGCATCGAGATCCTGAGCCAAGACTTCACATTCCAATTATTACCAATAAAGGATGTAGGATGGTGATAGATGAAGTTTGTAAGCATATGCCAGCAGACGGATCAGTAACAATTACTAATAATACAAAATATCACAATTTTTTTAACGGGGGTGAACAAGATAGAATACATCTAGTTGCATGTGTTCTAGAAAATCCATTTAAAGATCATGGCAGAATTCGATAAAGGCATATACATAACAGCTAAAGATATTTATGAAAATAATAAGGGCTCATTATTAAGAACTCTAATTTATACAATTGGCCACTTCGCGATTGCTATAACAGTTTTAATGCTTATTGCAGATGTTCCATTAATAATTGCTCTAACGGACGCAATAGTGGAGCCAATAGCTAACGCCGTATGGTATTTTGTTCTAGATAAAATTTGGACATCAAAATTTAAAAAAAAATAATTAATTTACTCTTCCCCACAAACTATCTTTTTTAACCCAGCCTACATAATGTTTAATTTGAACTTTACACCAATCTTTTTTACATTTTTTTATTTTACAAAGTCTACCTTTTTGAAGAATTGCGCTTGGCCTTGAAAAAATAGATGGCTTACTGAATAATAATTGTTTTTGTATTATAATAATCCCAGCCTTTTTTTTTGATAATTGTGAAACGTGTATCCAGCCTGTATTATTTTCATGATCTTTAATTCTTCTAAAGTTTTCAAACTCATCTTGCACTAATACCGGTAAGTATTTTTTTTTGTAAAATAATTTTATAGGATATTCAAATGAAGGACCTTGTCTAAGATTAACTTTGTCATTTCTTAATGTTAAAAAATATTCTTCTGCTAATAAAATATTTTGAAGAAAAAAAAAAAATAAAAAAAAGCTACTTGCTATTTTAGGCATTTATTTATGCAGTTTGGATTATAGTTTAACTTTATATTTCTAAAATCTAGCTTGATAGAATCAAAAACAACAATTTGATTTTTTGAGTCTTCACTTAAACCTAAAATAGTTTTCAAAACTTCATTTGCTTGAAGAGTCCCTAAAATTCCTGCTAATGGTGAGAAAACACCTTCAGATTGACAATTATTTTCTACGATAGGCTTCTCAGGCATAAAACACCTATAACATGAACTTTTTTTTTTAAAGTTAAATTTATATAAATGACCATCAAATTTATTTATTGCAGCTGAGATTAGTATTTTTTTACTTTTTTTACATTGGTCATTTATTAAATATCTTGTCTCAAAGTTATCGGTTCCATCACATATAATGTCAAAATCTTTCAAAATTGATTTTATATTTCTTCTAGTAACCTTTTTTTTAAATGTTTGAACTAAAACATTTTTATTCATTTTATTAATTTTGTTTCTGGCTTCAAGGACTTTAAACTTTCCAATATCACTAACTGAAAAAAGTGTTTGTCTACTTAAATTACTCATTTCAATTTTATCATGATCAACAATACCTAACCTTCCAACTCCCGAAGCAGCCAAATATGTTAACAATGGGCAACCTAAACCTCCAACACCAATAATTAATACTTTAGAATTAAATATCTTTTTCTGACCATTTATCCCTACATTTTTTAAAATGATATGCTTTTCAAATTTTTCGAAATCACTTGATGCTAATCTCATAAATTTATTTAGTTCCAGTAGAACCAAAACCTCCTGAACCTCTATTGGTTTCATCTAAATCACTCACTTCTTTAAGAACAGCTTTAGTTATTGGACATAAAACCATTTGAGCAATCCTTGAGCCTTTTTCTATAGTAAAAACTTCATTTCCTAAATTTATTAAAATTACCTTAATTTCTCCTCTATAATCTGTATCTATAGTTCCTGGAGTATTTAAAACAGTTATTTGTTTTTTTGCTGCTAAACCTGATCTTGGTCTAATTTGTATTTCAAAATTTTTAGGAACTGCTAATGATATCCCAGTTGGTATTATTGAAGTTTTCCCAGGTAAAATTTTTATCTGCTCTTCGATGTTTGCAGCAAGGTCCATACCAGAAGAATCATCTGTTTCGTATTTAGGTAACTTTACATCATTTGACAATCTTTTAATTAAAACTTCTGTCATTAATTGATAGTTTATCTAAAATTAATTCTGCAATTGTGTTCGCCACCAAACTTTTTTTTGTTCTTTTTAAAGTCTTTATATTTCCTGAACTGTCAATTATTGAAACTCTATTATAATCAGAATTAAATCCACTATCTTTCTTTGAAATATCATTAGCAACTATCAAATCACAATTTTTTTGTTTTAACTTATACATTGCATTTTTTTTAAGATATTCAGTTTCGGCTGCGAATCCAACTACTATCTTGGGTCGATGTTTATTTGTTTTTCCAAGGTATTCAGCAATATCAACATTCTTTTCTAAATCTATTGATTTAAGTTTTTGATCTTTTTTTATTTTACTCTTACTTTTTTTTAAAGGTTTAAAGTCTGACACTGCTGCAGCACATACAGCTATGTCTACTGGAAGAGATTTTTTAACTTCTAAAAACATTTCATCTGCAGTCACGATTTTTTTCATTTTTATCTCTTTTTTTTCTAAAAGATTTAATGCTCCAGAAATTAAAGTAGTTTTAATCCCAAGTCTGCTTAGGGCTTGGGCAATTTCATACCCTTGTTTACCACTTGACTCGTTAGAAATAAATCTGACTGGATCGATATATTCCCTTGTTGGGCCAGTTGTGACTAGTGCCTTAAGATTTTTGTCCTTCACTAAGTTTCTTTTATTAAAATATTTTTCAAGGTAAGAAACAATTTGTCTAGGGCTCGACATTTTACCTTCCCCGTATTCACCACAAGCCATTTCACCTTTATCAGGACCGATAAAAAGATAGCCATAATCTTGTAAAATCTTCACATTTTTTTGAGTTGCCTTGTGAACCCACATTCTCACATTCATTGCTGGCACCAATAGAATGTCTTTGTTAGATGCTAAAATTACTGTTGTAGCTAAATCTTCAGCTTTTCCAGCGCTTAATTTTGTCATAAAATTAGCAGTCGTTGGCATGACTATAATTAGGTCAGCCCATCTTGATAAAGATATATGATCTATTTCAGCTTCAGTATTTTTATCAAAAACATCTTCAAAAACTTTAGTTTTTGCTAAAACATTAATTGATAAAGGAGTTACAAATTCTTTCCCACTTTTTGTTAAAATAACTTTTACCTCATTATAATTTTTTTTTAATAATCTTATTAAATCTAAAGATTTATAGGCAGCTATTCCACCTCCAATTATTATAAGTATTTTTCTATGTTTTACTTTCATTATTAATTAAAACACTAACAGAAATATAATTACAATACCAAAGAAACTAAGAAGAATATTATTTCTAAAATTCTTAATTTTCATTTGTTCTATTTCTAGGTTTTTATTACTCCCTATAGCAAAGTTAAATTTACCTTCAGACATCAATTTAAGGGCATAATCAGCTCTATCCATTAAAATAGGCAAATCTGGTATCCTTTTTAGAATTTCTGAAGAAGTATTGATTGCAGTATCAATTGTTGATTTTGGACTTTTGACCTCTTTTAACCAATTTTCTAAAACAGGTTTTGAAACTTCCCAAATATTTGTTTCAGGATATAGTTTTCTTGCAACTCCTTCAACAACTACCATTGTTTTTTGAAGAAGCAGTAATGGTGGCTGGGTAGGCATGTTAAACTTTTCAGTAATTTCAAATAATTGAGATAGCAAATTTCCACCCGAAATATCCTTGATAGATTGACCAAATATTGGTTCACCAACAGATCTTAATGCTTGAGCAAATTCCTCTTTAGACGCGTTTTGAGGCACTAGGCCTGCTTGAAAATGTACCTCTGCAACTTTTACATAATCTCTTTTTATGAAACCGTATAAAATTTCTGCCAAAAACTTCCTATTATTTTTATCTAGACGACCCATTATTCCAAAGTCAACGGGTATTATATTTCCCTTATCATCAACAAATATATTTCCTTGGTGCATGTCACCATGAAAAAAACCATCACGAACTGCTTGTGTTAAAAATAATTGTATTAAATTTTCAGCTAGTTTTTTTAAATCAACTCCTAAGTCACTTATTTTTCCAATCTCTCTTATGGAGACCCCTTTTACTTTGTCTAACGTCAATATTTTCTTAGTTGTGTAGTTCCAGTATATTGCGGGAACATTAAAACCAATATCATTTTTAGTATTCTCAAAAAGCTCATTGGCTGCAGCTGCTTCAAATCTTAAATCCATCTCTATATTTGTGATTTCTCTTAATAAGTGAACAACTTCTACTAACTTTAATCTTTTAGCCTTAGATACAGTATTTTCGACGACATAAGCAAAAAGCATTAAAGCATCAAGCTCTTCATTAAATAATTTTTCAATATCTGGCCTTAATATTTTTATGGCCACTTGTTTTTCTTCATCATTAACTTTTATTTTTGCTAAATGTACCTGAGCTATAGATGCGGCTGCGATCGGCTCACTTATATCAGTAATTTCTTGATAATATTTTTCACCTATTTCTTTTTTTATAATTTTTTTTGCATCATATAAATCAAAAGCTGGAACCTTATCCTGAAGTTTTTCTAAACTTTTTGCTAATTCATCACCAATAATATCCGGTCTTGTTGCAAGAAATTGACCAAGTTTGATGAATGTAGTCCCCATCCCTTGCAAGGCATAACATAAGCTTTCTCCTGTGTTTTTACGAGTCCCTACTTGTTTAGAATTTGACCCTATTGATATAAAATTGAAAAATAAGTTTAAGCTAATCGGCAATTTGTGAATATCATTAACTATTTCAATTGCTCCTGAAGTCGATAATTTTCTTGCAATTAAAAATAATCTAACAACTCTTTTAAACATTTAAATCTTCCAACCTGAATGAATAGCCGAAATACCATTAGAAACGTTCCTATATTCAATGTTTGAAAAACCATTAAGATGCATCAATTTAACTAATTCTTCCTGATTATAAAACTTTTCTATACTATCAACTAAATATTTGTACGGCTTATCAGAACCAACTATAAGTTTTCCAATAAAAGGTATTGTTTTTGAGTATTGTTTGTAAAGAAAATCAAGAAATTCATTATCAATTTTTGAAAATTCTAAACACATAAACCGTCCCCCTGGTTTTAAAACTCTCAGTGCTTCTTTTAAAGTTAAATTAATGTTTGTCACATTTCTGATTCCATAGCTTATTGTGTAAAAATCGAATGAATTATCATTAATTGGTATTTTTTCAGCTGAAGAATTAATCCATTTAACATTATCATATTTATGTAATTTACTTTTTCCTTCTTCAAGCATTTTTAGATTTGGTTCAACACATGTTACAGTCCCGGAAAAATTTGTTTTTTTTAGAAATAATTTTGCAATATCTCCTGTGCCGGATCCTACATCAATTAATTCGGTATGGGGACGTGGATTCATCCAATCAATGAAACTTTCTTTCCACAACCTATGAATCCCAAATGACATTATATCATTCATCAAGTCATACTTTTTATAAACTTTTGAAAATACAGAATTGACTAAATTATTTTTATCTTCAATAGTACTTTTCATAGAAGAATTATATGCCAGAATTACCCGAAGTTGAAGTTGTTAAAAGGTCCTTGGAGAGAAAAATCCTCAATTTGGCAATTAAAAAAGTAACAATCAATGATGGAAATTTAAGGTACAAAATTAACAAAAAAGAAATTTTGAATTTGATTGGTAGAAAGTTTATAGAAATTAAAAGAAGATCAAAATTTTTAATCTTTAAACTTAATAAAGATTTTCGCATGTTAGTCCATCTTGGAATGACAGGTAAATTCTTCTATATTGACAAAAAAAAAAAAAAATTTAAAACAAGCTTTTACTATGATCTAAATTATAAAAAAGATCAAAAACATGATAGAGTTATTTTCTATTTCTCGAACGATCAAAAATTAATTTATAATGACATAAGAAAGTTCGGTTTTATCAAATTTGTTAAGAAAAAAAAATTCCTAGAAAATATACATCTGCGTAACTTAGGTCCAGAACCTCTCGAGAAAACGTATAATTTTTTATATTTTAAAAAATACATAAATGGTCGAAAAAGAAACGTAAAAAATATTCTTATGGATCAGAGATGCGTTTCTGGTTTGGGAAACATATACGTAAATGAAATTCTTTTTTTTAGCGGTATAAACCCTAAAAGAAAGGTTAAAAATCTTAATGACTCTGAAATATCTAGAATTATTAAAAATACTAAAAAAATTTTGAAAAATTCTATTAAACTAGGTGGTTCTTCAATAAAAGACTTTTACAGCGATGATGGAAAAAAAGGAGAGTTTCAACAACTATTTGCTGTATATGGACGTAAAGGTGAAATTTGTTCTAATACAGATTGCAAAAAAAAAATCTCTAAAATTGTTATCTCAAATCGAGCATCATTTTATTGTCATCGCTGTCAAAAATAATAAAGTTGACCAACATTATTTGGAGATATATACAATCTAAAAAAATGCCTAATACAAAATCAGCTGTTAGAAGAGTAAGAAGAGTGAAAAAGCAAACTCTAATTAATAGAATAAGAAAAAGTAAGTATAAAACCGCTGTAAAAAAAATGGATTTATTACTCAAATCAGGTGAAAAAGCAAAAATAAAAGAATTTTTTCCAAAATTTCAATCAATTCTAATGCAGGTTGCTAAATCTGGAGTAGTAAATAAAAAAACTGCAGCTAGAAAAATTTCTAAGACTTCAAAAAAAATAAAATAATTTCATCAATCTAAAGTTGATTAAAAATCTTTAAACCTAGATTTAGGATAAAATTTTTTTTCAAAATCAAAATGTAGTTTCTTTTTAAAGTTGTAAAAAATTTTTTAAACTTTCTATCTGAGCGATAAAGGTACAACCGAAAACGTTTTTTTTTTTTCAAAACTAAAAAAAATCTTGCAAAACTTTTAAAAAGAGAGTTTAAATTAATTTCTTACTAAGTACTCTACATGGAAAAAAACAATATCAAAAAACAGAATCTTTACGTTAATGAAGAAGAAAAGACTTTAAACTGGGAAGAAATTCAAAGCTCTTTTAAAAAAACATTTGGTAATGAAATATATAGCAGTTGGTTACAAAAGATTTCCTTAGAAAAAGAATTCAATGATTATTTAATACTAGGAGTGCCTACGCGTTTTTTCAGAGATTGGATAGTGTCGCGTTATCTTGATAAAATCTTAGAACAAGTTAAGAGCTTTAAATTAAGTTTAAATAGAATTGAATTTAAAATAATCGAAGAAAATAAGCAGAATAAAGACTCAATACAAATAGATCAAATTAGTAAAGTCACTGAGATAAAAGACTCTATCTTAAACTACAACAGATTAAATCCTCATTTAAATTTTGAAAATTTCATACAAGGCAAAAGTAATGATATTGCTTTATCTTATTCCAAAAAGGTATGTGAGCAATTATCGAGATACAACCCCCTTTATATCTGCGGTGGAGTCGGACTAGGTAAAACGCACTTATTAAACGCTGTGGGCATTGATCTTCAAAACGTCAATAATGTAATGTTTATTTCAGCAGAGAGATTTATGTATCATTTTATAAAGTCAATTAAGAAAAATGATATGATGAATTTTAAAGACTTTTTCAGGAAATCCTCAGTTTTTATTATAGACGATATTCAATTTTTAAGTGGAAAAGAAAGCTTACAAGAGGAGTTTTTTCATACATTTAATAGCCTCATAGATAAAGGATCACAAATAATAATTTCAGCAGATAGAGCACCTATGAAACTAGAACGTATTCAAGACAGAATTAAATCGAGACTTGCAGGTGGGTTGGTCGTTGATATTGAATCACCAGATTTGGAACTCAAAATCAAAATTATCAAAAAGAAACTACAGGAAATACAAATCCAATTTAATGAAAATATTTCTCTTTCAGAGGATGTAATAAGCTTTATAGCTAGTGAGAGCAAAACAAATATTAGAGAACTTATTGGAGTACTTAACAGAGTTATAGCTTTTACAAGAGTGCACAATAAAACACTCACGATAGCTGATTGTAAAAATATTTTAAAAGACGTTTTTAATCAAATTAGAGTAATTACGGTTGATAAAATTCAAAATGTTGTTTCAAACTATTTTAATATCGCTTTGAGTGAAATGCTTTCCCAAAGACGATCAAGGCCGTTAGCAAGGCCCAGACAAATTGCTATGTATCTAGCAAAAAAAATGACTACAAGATCTCTTCCAGAAATTGGAAGAAGATTTGCTAATAGAGATCATACCACTGTAATACACGCTGTAAAAACAATTACAAGACTTTCTGAACAAGACGATGAAATGAAAAAAAATATTAATCAAATTAAAAGCCTTTTATTAGAACAGTAAATAATGCAGTTTGTCATTAAAAGGGATATCTTATTAAAATCATTAAACTATGTTCAAGGAGTTGTAGAAAAAAAAAATACTCTTCCTATTTTGTCTAATGTTTTACTTCAATTAAAAAATAAAAAACTCTCCGTCGTAGCCACTGACCTTGATATAGTTTTTTATGATATTATAAGTGATGTGAAAATAATAAATGAGGGTAGCACAACTACCTCTGCTGCCATTCTTTACGATATTTTGAGAAAAATTTCCTCTAACTCAGAATTGAACTTTGAATTAAAGTCTCAAAATAAACTTAGTCTTAAAAGCGATAATGCTGATTTTAATTTATTATGTCTACCAACAGATAATTTTCCAACTTTTTCAGATCAATTCAACTCTAGTGAAATAATTTTAAATAATAGTGGCTTTTTAAAACTTTTAAATAAAACAAAAATTTCTATTTCAAATGATGATACGAGACATTATTTGAATGGAATTTATTTACATACAAATAATTTGAACGGGAAAAACTATTTAACCGGTGTAGCTACTGACAGCCATAGACTTTCATCATCTAGCTTAGAAGTTCAAAATATGAATGGTTTTTCTCCACTTATTTTACCAAGAAAAACTGTTTATCAACTATGTTCTTTATTAGCCGACAATACAGATCAACTGAGTATGCAATCAAGTGAAAATAAGATAAAATTTTCTTTAGGTAATATTACTTTAATTTCAAAAGTTATAGATGGAAAATTTCCTGATTATAGGAAGGTAGTTCCTTCAAATAATGAGAAGATTCTTTCATTACCTACAAAAGATTTTATAAGCTCGATTGAAAGAGTAACTAGTGTTTCGCTTGATCGTAAAGAGGGAGTAAAACTTTTAATCAATAACAATAATGTCCAATTGACAGTAAATAGTGCCAATTCAGGGGAGGGGAATGAGGTAATAAAAGCAAATTTTAACTCAGAAAACCTTAATATAAGTTTTAATTCCAAGTATTTAATCGAGATCGCCTCTGAAGTGAGTGCTAAAGAATTAAGAATGAATTTAAAAGACTCTGTCTCTCCAGTTTTAATAGAGGACACTAACGATAAGAATAGCTATTACGTAATAATGCCCATGAAAATCTAATTTTTCTAAATTTAGAAAATATTTTATTTTTTGCTTAAAAAGTGTTGGTATGGAATACTTTTAGATCATGAGCACTCAGCTACATTTTATAATGTTATAAAAAAATGATATATTAAAATTTTCAAGAATTAAAAATGTCAAAAAACTTAGAAGCTAAAATCAGTAAATCATACGGTGCGGACTCGATAAAAGTTCTTAAAGGTTTAGACGCTGTTAGAAAAAGACCCGGCATGTACATAGGTGACACTGACGATGGTTCAGGGTTACATCATATGGTATTTGAAGTTATAGATAACTCAATTGATGAAGCTTTGGCTGGTTATTGTAAAAATATTTCTGTTACAATAAACAGCGATAATACTGTTACTGTTGAAGATGACGGCAGAGGAATTCCGGTTGATATCCATAAAGGTGAGAAAATGTCAGCTGCTGAAGTTATAATGACCCAACTTCACGCTGGAGGTAAATTTGATCATGATTCATATAAGGTTTCCGGAGGGTTGCATGGTGTAGGAGTTTCAGTAGTAAATGCTTTATCTGAAAAACTTGAATTGAATATTTTTAGAAATGGTAAAGAGTATGTAATTAAATTTGAAAACGGAAATACTTCAAGACCCTTAAAACAGATTGGCAAAACAAAAAAAACAGGTACCAAAATTACTTTTCTCCCTTCAAAAGAAATTTTTTCATCTTTAAAGTTTAGCTCAAACATCCTCGAAAAAAGAATTCAAGAGTTAGCTTTTCTTAATAAGGGTATCTCTATTTCTTTAGTAGACAAAACTATAAAAAATTCTAAAGAATTAAATCATAAGTATGATGGTGGTATTACAGAATTTGTAAAATATATAAACAAAAAAAAACCTATTTTAATAAACAAGAACGAGAAAGAGGTTTTTAAAAAACCTATTTATATAACAGCAACTAAGAGTAATGTTGTTGTAGAATGTTCTTTCGAATGGAATGCTGGATATTCTGAGGAAGTTTTACCATTTACAAATAACATACCACAAAAAGATGGAGGAACACATTTGTTAGGATTTAGAAGTGCTTTGACAAGAGTTGTAAATAAATATGCAGGTGAAAAAAATAATAAAAAAAATAAAACTACATTATCTGGAGAGGATATAAAGGAAGGTCTTACAGCAGTTCTATCTATTAAGATGCCTGACCCAAAGTTCTCTTCTCAAACTAAAGATAAATTAGTTTCTTCAGAAATAAGAAACATAGTTGAACATATTATTGGAGAAAAAGTTTCGACGTGGTTTGATCAAAACCCTTCAATTTCCAAAACGGTTATAGAAAAGATTACTCAAGCCGCAATGGCCAGAGACGTTGCAAGAAAAGCAAGAGATAGCGTTAGACGAAAGGGAACTTTTGAATTATCAGGTTTGCCTGGGAAATTAGCTGATTGCCAAATTCAAAAAAGGGAAGGTACAGAATTATTTATAGTTGAGGGAGACTCAGCCGGAGGATCTGCTAAACAGGGAAGGGTTAGAGAGTTCCAAGCAGTTTTACCTCTTAGAGGAAAAATTTTAAATACTTATGTGAACGGTAAAAAAAATGGAGAAGATCAATCAACAAAAGCTTTATCAAAAATGATGTCATCAAGTGAAATAGTTACATTAATTAATGCTTTGGGAACTGGCTCAAAAGATTTTAATATTGATAATCTTAGGTATGATAAAATCGTAATTATGACTGATGCAGATGTTGATGGTTCACATATAAGAACATTGCTATTAACATTTTTTAACAACCATCCATTCAATACATTAATTGAAAATGGGCACATATATCTTGCACAGCCTCCACTATTTAAAATTACTAAATCTAATAAAAGCGTTTATATAAAAGACGAAAAATCACTAGAAGATTACATTTTACAAGTCGCTAAAATAGATAAAAAGATCAAAAAAAACTCTCCAGAGTACAGAAAATTAATTCAGGACTATAAAGAAAAACTCTCTATCCAAAGATTTAAGGGTTTGGGTGAAATGAACCCTGATGAATTATGGGAAACTACTTTAAACCCTGACAACAGAACAATGCTTAGAGTTCAATACACTAAAGGTACCAAGGATAAATCTAAAGAAGATCAAAAGATGATTGAAGTCCTTATGGGCGATGAAGTTGCTCCAAGAAAGGATTTCATTACTAATAACGCTTTGGAAGTAACAAATCTAGACATTTAGTTTTTTATGGATTTTACAACTCTCTTTCGAACTAAAGAGAACTTAAGCTTAGATAAGAATACATTAACAATCCTAAGGTATATAGCCATTATCGGTCAAATTTTAGCAATAAGTATAGTTTTTTATTACTTAAATTTACCGTTCCCAATCATTGAGAGCTATTTGATTATTTCACTGGGTTTAGCTACAAATTTGTATCTTCAATTTGGGATTAAAATTAATCAGCTAAAAGATTTTTATGCAGCTCCTTTCCTTCTTATCGATTTATTGCAATTAAGTGCTCTTCTTTATTTGACAGGAGGAATTT
>MDTG01412143.1_pt1 | contig 17701 bp, 17 predicted proteins | sample 811421 | NCBI WGS metagenome assembly MDTG01 (sample SAMN05326645, study PRJNA326480) | marine metagenome | isolation source: seawater | place: Pacific Ocean: South East | collected 2011 | reverse complement strand
ATGGAAGAGATAATTAAGCTTGCACCTGGGACGTGGTTTCAAGCGTATCTACCTGGAGAGCATGACAAAGTAGAGAATCTCGTTTTGCGAGTTAAGAAAGCAGGTTTTGAGACACTCGTATTAACTGTGGATGTTGCAGTTTTGGCAGGAAGAGAGAACAATCTTCGAAATGGTTTTTCAACACCTTTAAGACCCTCATTTAGCCTGCTTTATCAGGGCTTAACACATCCAAATTGGTCCATGAATACTTTTCTGAAAACTATATTTAAGCATGGTATGCCCCACTTTGAAAATTTTCTTGCTCAGAGAGGTGAGCCGGTATTTTCTGCATCGATAAATAGAGACTTTGGCAAGAGGTCAAATCTTAACTGGGAACACTTGAAGCAAATTCGAAAGCTATGGGATGGTAACTTAATTGTGAAAGGAATCTTAAATAAGGACGATACTCTCAAGGCTATAAATTTAGGTGCAGATGCCATAATAATTTCGAATCATGGCGGTAGGCAGCTAGACTCTGCAATATCCTCAATCAAAGCACTTGAAAATATCAGGCCACATGTAAAAGGTGATTGTAAATTATTTATAGATAGCGGTTTTAGAAGGGGGACAGATGTAATTAAAGCCTTAGCATTGGGAGCTGATTTCGTTTTTATTGGAAGGCCATTTCTTTATGCGGCATCTATTGCAGGTATCGCCGGGGTTACGCACGCAATAAATTTACTGAAAGAAGAGATTGATAGAGATATAGCGCTTCTAGGAGTGAATGATATTGATGAGTTGGGCGGAGAATTTCTTCAAAAATATTAGTTAATATCAAATAATCCAGTACTTATTAAATCTGACTTTAATTCCCTTTTTTTCTCCTCAATCATTGGAATAACTGGAGGTCGAGTACCTCCTCCACGCATACCAATTAGTTCTTGCCAATATTTCATCTCGGCAATGGGCATTCTTCCACTATTCCAGTATCCCATAATCCATTTAGCATGTAATTCTCTTAGTGGCTGTAATGATTTTGCAATTCTTGTTGCTTCAGTAAGATCCCCTCTCAAAGCAGCATCGGTGTAATCTTTTAATGGTAACCAGCCCTTTGATTGATACAAATGTGGATTGTAATTAACAAGCCATTGCAAACCAAGCTGTGTCATACTGGTGAGCCATGGAGCCTCATCCGCAACAGATATTACAATATCGTCCCCAACTGACTCAATTATTGCATGGGTTGATGCTGGTGAACCATCAGCCTGCTTATAACCGCAAATATTATCAAATTTTGATAATCTTTTTGCTAGATTTGCATTTATTGGATGACAGTTTTGAGGAACATTAAAAAGTATGATCCCAATATCTATCCTTGAACATATGTACTCATAGAATTGGAAGACAGTTTCATCATCTCTAGCAGCAACATACGGAGTTAGTATTATTATGAAATCATACCCAATATTTTCAGCGTGTTTTGCGATATTAACAACTTGCTTAACAGATTGGTGATGGCAACCTGCAATCATTGGTATTCGTCCTGCTGCCTGATCATACATAACCTCATGAGCACGCATTCTCTCATCATCTGGCATTGACCAAAATTCAGCAATGTTACCTGAGCAATAATGCCCATCAACTTTGATATTATTTATGATGTGATCCATATTTGACCGATTTGCGAGGTCATCAAAATTATCTTCTGCATCCCAGCAATATGGCATTGCAGTCCAAATACCTCTGAGTATTTCCTTTGCTGCCTCTTTTGCCTCTTTTTTGCTATATTTCATTTCATTTATGACGAATTATTTACCAAACGGCACATCATCAATACCCTCCCGTTCCTCTAGTCCTGCCATACCTCTCATTATCTCATAGAATGAAACAGTATCCTTTTCTGCATATCCTTTTTCATATGCAGCCTGATAGATCTGCGACAGAACAGATGTCATTAATGTGGGGGAGCCTAGAATTTGCCCTTGTTCAATCATTAGTCTGTTATCTTTAAGTGAGGTTTTTATTTGCCCCTGTTTTGAATAATCGGCATTAATCATTTTGGGCCCCTTATCAATCATTGTCTTTGATGATGCTGCGCTGTCTTTTAGAACCTCAAGTAAATTGTTTTGTTCTAGCCCGGCTTTATGCCCTAAGACCAACCCTTCAGCGAGAGCAAATCTATTGCCAGCTAAGATAAGATTTATTACTAACTTTGTTCTGGCACCTGAACCAACTGGCCCCATATGATAAGCAGCTCGACTAAAACCTTCAAAATAGCTAGTGCAAACTTCGAAATCCTCTTTCTTGCCTCCAGCGATCACAATCAAATCACCATCTTTGGCCATAACACTTGTACCGCTCACTGCCGAATCTAAGAACTTTATACCTTTTTTCCCCAGTTCCTCTGAGAGTGATACAGAATCCTCTGGTCTTGATGTTGTTGTATCACATATATACAGATTCTCAGAATTCGCTCCTTGTGATATTCCGTTTGTGCCAATTGCAGCTTCTCTTGCAATGCTGCTATTAGGAAGTGACATAATAACGCAGTCAACATCTTTAGCAGCGTCGGCTGGTGTATTAACGGGTTTGCCTCCTTGCTCTTTCAGCTCATCCATTCTTTTTGCCTCAACGTCAAATCCTTGAATAATAAATTGCGACTTTCTCATATTTGATATGAATGCTTGCCCCATCAATCCCATACCAACAATTCCTACTTTTTTAACCATATTAAATTCCCCTTTATTAAAATTGTATCTATAGCTTCACAACTATCTTACCGATTTGGTTATTTTTCATCATGTACTTTCGAGCCATATCTATATCATCAAAATTATAGATTTTGTCAATAATTGGCTTCTCTTTATTTCTTCCTAAGTGTGGAAGAACTGTTTTTTTAAAACCCTCAACGGTTTTAATTATATCTTTTCGAGTGACGTACGCATTAGATATTCCATGAATACTATATCTTTGCGCATGAATCTTTTTTAAATCAACTTCTACATTTGTAATATCGTCCATGTAGCCCACATTCACAAAGATACCTTTAAATTTAAGTGCCATTATTGCATCATTAAAGATGCTACCCCCCAGGCAATTAACTACGATATTAATTCCATCTTTGGCATATTCCCTTATTTTATCTGCAAGGTTTGTACTCGGCGTGGCTATGCCGTAGTCCATTCCATAATTGAGTAATTTTTTGAGTTTTATCTTGGATGTTGATGTGCCTATGACCTTTCCTCCCATGATCTTTGAAATGATGAGTGCGGAGGAACCGATTGCTGAAGAGATCGAAGTTATTAACACGATATCATTTCTTGATAATTTGCCATAGGTGATTAGTGCGTCATAAGCAGCAAGGAAGCTGACTGGTATAGCCGCTGACTGCTCCCAAGTATATCCATTAGGGATAAACATGGCTTGGTAAAATTTCATAGTACAGTACTCCGAGTATGATCCAGAAGATGTTCCGATCACTCGTCCCATGATTTTATCTCCAGGCTTGTATTTTTGCACTTTAGATCCAACTTGGATAATTTCCCCTGCGGCCTCTGTACCAGATGGGCATGTGGATATACCATGCATAACACCGCCAACTATAAAACCTCCTCTATTCAATGCCGTTGCTTTGACTTTAATGAGTAACTCATCGTCCGCTGGTATTGGCATATCTATATCTCTTGCAACCAATCTACTCTCACCATTTACGACATCTGTAAAATACGCTTTCACATTTATATCCTGTAAAAATTTGAACTTTTATTATATAATTAAACCTAATAATTAGATAGGTAGAATATGGCGAAGAAACTGATTAATGGAATAAATATAGAATATGAAATCGTAGGTTCGGGTGAACCTATTTTAGCACTTATGCCTGGAGCGAGAAGGGGGTATCTTGAAATGAAATCCCTTGCTGAAAAGATTGCAAAAAATAACATTAGAGTATTACTACATGATAGACGAAATACCGGTAAGTCCAGTATGCTGATTGATGATACTCATACTGAGGAAGTTACTTGGGCAAGGGAATTAAGAGGATTGCTTAAGTCACTGAATGAAAATGATATTTTTATATCAGGATCATCGTCCGGAGCAAGAACTAGCTTAATGTATGCGCTTGAATTTCCAAAGAATTTAATTGGCTTAATTATCATTAGAGTTACTGGTGGCAAATTTGCAGCAAATAATTTGCCAAAGAACTATTATGAAGTATTTATTAATGCAGCTAGGGCAGGAGGCATGAGAGCCGTTTGTGATACCGCAAGGTTTGCAGAATATATAAAAACAAACCCAGATATAGAAAACGAACTATTGAATTTTGATGTGCATGAATTTATTAAAATACAAACAAACTTATTGGATAAATTTCTAGCTGGAGCCGACTATCCTGTCATGGGGGTCACGGAAGATGAACTGGGTTCTATTACCATCCCTTCACTTGTAATTCCTGGCAACGATAACACCCATAACTCGGTAAGCGGGATTGCTGCACATAATATGTTGGGAAATAGTGAGTTATTTAAGTTACCAATTAAGGATGTCGATGTTGATCTAATATCATGGAGCGACTGGGCAGAATATGAGGATGATATCGCTGAGTCGATGTCTGAATTTATTCAGCGTGTAATGGCTAATCAATAATCCAAAGTTTTCTGTCTTGTTGAGTAAGTAATTCATACCCTTTTTTTTTAACGATAATAGTCTGTTCAATCTGTGTTCCACCTATACCAAATATCTGGCATGGATTTTCAATACACAGAACAGTATTTTCAGGCAGCGGTATATCAGTATCTTCAGGAAGATATGGACTATTCACTTTATTCTTATTTCCTAGGACGTAAGGTAATTCTCTCATCTCTAGTCCAATAGCATGACCTGCAAAAGTTCCTGAATGATTCGCTAATCCACCATCTTGAGTACCCTTTAACATTGCAGCTTGTATTTCTGATGGCTTAACCCCTTCTTTTATAACAGACATCGCTGCTTCATATCCATTCTGAGTGGCTTCCCATATAATCTTCTGCTGCGAATTTGGTTGTCCCATAATCCCACCCCAACCAGTATCGGCTTGATAATTACCTAGTGATAGACCTGCATCAAATTTCCACATTTCCCCAGGCTGAATTTTTTTCTCTGTGGGTGGGAATATTCCAACTGACCTTCTGCCTGAACCAAAATGGAACCACAACCATTTACCTAGCCCTTTTCCCACTTCTTGGGCGTATATTTTGGCAATATCTGACTCTTTCATTCCAATCTTAATTTCTTTACAGGCTGATATTGAAGCAGTTTCATTTAGATCTGCCGCTGCCTTCATTGCGCTGATCTCATTATCAGTCTTCACCATTCTTATGAGCCTAAATAAATCAGAAGAAGGGATGACTTCACAGTTATCCAAAACTCCTTGGAGTTCTAGTAAGGATTTTTCACTCATTTTATCCTCATCAATGGCCATCCTAAGTTCTTTGGTTGTGTTATTCTTGATTGAAGCAATTAAAGCTTGGACAGCTGATGAAAACCTTCGATCATCACTATTTTGCAAATTGAGGTATCTATTTTCTTCATCTGATTCTACAGCCTGCTCATTTTGTTGTATTAGTGCACTTTTGCCACCATAAGTATAAAAGTCATCTATCCATGTATTTGATGCAGATACATAAGTCATTTCCTGACTTGGCACAACTAAGCTCGATTTTAGATTGGGATCTCTAAAATAGGTGGCAAACATATCAACTGAATAAGAATAAACCTTTGGTGCCCAACTAACTGTATCGCTCAGGTAGGTAACATTCTCAGGTGTAGAAGCAATTAATAGATCAATATTAAATTGATCCATTAATTTATCTGCTCTTTCTTTGTTAAAATACATTTAAATCAAACCTAATTGATTTTTATTTTGACCAAGCTGTTGGCGCTAGTGCATTGACATCGCCGTCTATTTCAACAATCGATGGTTTTTTAGATTTCATCGCCTCCAGTACAGCATCTTTGATATCATTAGGATCTGTAACCCTTATCCCAAAAGCTCCCATGTTCTTTGCCAATTCCGCAAAGCTAACTTTGTTAAAATACCACATTTCTGTCCATCTATTCGATGGCTTACCATCATATGCATTCATAAAAATATCATACTCTTGATTTAGGGCATTATTATTATTAACAATAGTTATTGTCGGGATATCAGATCGAACAGCTGTTTCTAATTCGGTAAAATGATACCATAATCCACCATCACCTGTTAGACAAAATACATCCTTATCCGGGAAGGCACACTTAGCTCCTATAGCCGCAGGAAAACCCCAACCCAACGATCCTGCACAGCGAATGAAATTCCATTTCTTATTTATCCATAAGTTTTGTACTGCCCACATTGCAGTGTGACCTGTATCTGATGCCACTATCGAGTCTTCCGGAATAATCTCGGATAACTCCTTCATTAGCCTTTCTGGTCTAATTGGCGTGCTATCAGAATTTCTTAGTTCATTCAATTGGGCTTTCCATTCTTTTACAATATTTATTGTCTTTTCTCTCCAATTATCAATTTTTAACTTAGTTAAATTCTCTTTCAAAATTTGCTGCAAAGTAGTTTTAGCGTCACCAAGTAAACTAATTTCATTGGGATAGTTTCTACCTAAATCACTCGGATCAATACCAATCTGAATGACTTTTGCCCTTGTTTCAGGGATTTTCCAAAAATGTGTAACTTGGCCCCCCGTGCTCGAGCCTATGTAGATAAACAGATCAGCTTCGGATAAAATTCTATTCGTGCATTCCCTTGAATACGTTCCCGGCACCCCAATGTATAATTCGTAGTCTTCTGGAATAAGATTATACGCGGCAACTGAAGTTGCAATTGGTATGCCTGTTTGTTTAGAAAATTGAAGAGCTTCTTCTCCTGCATCCGATATTCTGGCACCACCGCCCAAAACAATTACAGGCTTTTTGGCCCTTTCGATGACATTCAGGGCTTGTTTTATTTCTTCAATTGGTGGTGTAAACCTATGTGAGGGTGTTTTTGTGTATCGATCTTCAACAATTAGCTCTAAATCAGCATAATCATCCTCTATTTGTCCGTTATTACCTGCCATTTGAAGATTTACTGGACCAGGATTTCCAGTGGTAGCTTCTCTGAATGCCTGTCGCATTAGATCTGGTAATCGTTCAACTTGATCAACCTGAAAATTTGCTTTTGTAAGCTTTTCAAATATTGGGTAGTCGTCATTTTCTTGATAGGCACCTCTATGCTTTTCCATAGATTTTCTTCCACCAGTTAGAGCAACGATGGGGCTGTTCCCGAGAAGCGCATCCCTGAGTCCAGCAGCTAAATTTGCCGCACCGACTGCCTGAGCTGCACAAACTCCTGGTTTACCCGAAGCTCTAGCGTAACCGTCAGCCATGTATGCAGCTGATTTTTCAGCATGCGCTAAGACCCTTTTTATTTTCATATTATCCATCTCAGCCAATGGTCTGCTTAGAATAGTTGGTACATAAAAAACAGCATCCACCCCATATTTTTGTAGAAATTCTGCAATGAACCTCCCACCTGTCATTTTTGGCATTTCAATTCCCCTAACTTTAAGTTATTAGTATTTTGTGATATATTATATTAAATCCATTATTTTGTAATAATTAAAAAAATTGTAAAATACTCTATCAACATAATAACTACAGAAGGCTACATAAATGAAAACTGATGCTTTAACGGGGCTAAAGGTTGTTGAGTGCGCAACGGTGATTGCGGCTCCGTTATGTGGCAGATTATTAGCCGACTTTGGTGCAGAAGTTTTGCATATAGAAACTCCAATAAAAGGAGATCACCTGAGGAGCTTTGGATTTGAAGTTAATGGTATCAACCCATGGTGGAAAACTTACGCAAGGAATAAAAAGCTCATAACTTTGAATATATCCAAGATGAAAGGTAGAAATATACTATTTAAGCTTTTAGAGGATGCTGATGTATTTATTGAGAATTTTAGACCAGGTAGATTGAATGATTGGGGTATTGACATAGAAGAGATTCAAAAAAAATATCCAAAGTTAATAATTGTCAGGGTTAGTGGTTATGGACAGGATGGCCCTTATGCTAACCAACCAGGATTTGGTACATTAATGGAGGCAATGAGCGGTTTTGCTGAAATGACTGGTGAAAAGAATGGTGTACCGACATTACCACAATTTGCATTAGCAGATACTCTCGCAGGGTTTTATTCCGCATTATCTGTAATGTATGCAATTTATAGTAGGGATATAAAAGATACAAAAAAGGGTCAAGTAATTGATGTCAGTATATGGGAAAGCTTATTTTCTATTCTCGGGCCAAATGCAATGGTTTTTGATTTAACAGGTGAGATACCATCAAGAATGGGAAATATTGCACCAACAAGTGCACCTCGCAATACATACAAAACCAAAGACGGAAAATGGGTGGCACTAGCTGGTGCAACACAAACAACAGCTGAAAGATTATTTAAGGTTATTGGTAAGCCTGAATTGATAAAGAATCCGAAATTTTCAAATAATATAAACCGTGTAGCAAATGTTGAAGAGCTTGATAAACATGTTTCTAAATGGATGTCTGGCCATACGCTCGACGAGGTATCTGAGTTACTTCATAAAGAGTCTGTTCCAATGGGGCCTGTTTACAATATCCAAGATATTATGGAAAATGTCCACGCGCAATTTCGGGAAATGGTGACAACCGTTGTCGATAATGGTAAAAAAATTAAGACAGAGAATATTTTTCCAAAATTATCAAGAACACCTGGAAAGATCAAATTTCTTGGAAAAGAAATGGGAGCGGATAATGAAGAAATATTTAGGCAACGACTTGGAATGAAAGTTGATGAAATCAAGAAATTAAAAGATGAAGGTATAATTTAAAATAGGAGCATTAAAAATGAATAATAAGCCACTGATTACTCTATATACTCCCGGTAATAAGCCGGAATTAATCGAAAAGGCATCCCGATTTGAACCTGATGGAATAATTATCGATTTTGAAGATGCTGTTCCACTAAATCTAAAAAGTGAAGTTAGAGACAATATCTCAAAAAATATTATTCCAAAACTTGATATTACTGCTTTAGTAAGAGTTAATAGTGAAAAAGAATTTCTTGAGAGCGATCTTAGGGCAGTAACGCAAAAAAATATTTATGGAATTGCACTACCGATGGCAGAGTCTGTTGACCAAGTCAAATACGTAGATCAAATCATATCAGATGAGGAGACAAAGAAAGGCCTTGAAAAAAACTCGATTAAACTACTTTTATTAATTGAAACAGCTCTTGGGGTTATCAAATGCTATGATATATGTTCAGCAGCTGAACGCATAGAGTCAATTGTCTTTGGTAGCGCAGAGGATGGTGATTTGCAAAGGGATTTAAGGTCAGACTGGTCAATTGAAGGTTTTGAATTAAATTACTCCCGTTCTAGATCTTTGGTTGAGGCAAGGGCGGCAAAAATGCCGTACGTACTAGATGGGGCATATGGAGGTATTGCCGACCTTGAGGGCCTCAAGGCGGAGTGTGAGTTGAGTAAGCGCATTGGCTATGATGGGCGAACATTAATACACCCAAGTCATATTAAAGTTGCTAGAGAAGCATATGAACCCGATCCAAAGGAGATTGAATACTATACAAAAATGGTTGAGGTTTTCGAAGAAGCGGAGAGAAATGGACTCGCTGCTATAACTTTTGAAAATAAGATGGTTGATTATGCAATGTATAAAAAAGCAAAAGTATTTTTAGATAGGTAAAAAAACCCAGCTCTTGTAAAGGCTGGGTTTTTTCGTTCAATGATTTAACAATTTATGAAGAATGATTTCCATTTTCTGCAAGCCATTTTCTTTTTCTTTTGGCTCCAACTTCTTCCATTCTTGAGTGTCTTCTCCAATAAAGCACTTTGTAGTCCATGTATTCCATGAGTGTGAATAGACTTAGCCCCATCAAAGACATGACAATCAGAGCTGCAAAACTTCCATCCATGTTTAATCTGAATGCAAATCTTTGCATAAGAATTCCCACACCCTCTGATGCGGAAAAGAACTGAGCGACGATTGTACCAATCAGAGCACCAGTCATAGCTAATTTTAGTCCTGCTATTATTATCGGTAATGCACTTGGTATTTGACATTTCCAGAAGAATTGCTTCTTTGTTGATCCAAGAGACCTGAATAATTCAGTTGCATCTTTGTCGATGTGAAGCAAGCCAGTCAGTGTGTTGATGAAAGGTGGGAAGAAGCATACGAGCGCTGCAAGTGCGATTTTAGAGCTCCACCCAAATCCAAACCAAGCGATTATGAACGGGGTGACTGCAATTCCCGGCGTAACATTAAATACAACAGCGTATGGCGCCCAATATCTTCTGAAGACAGGACTGATCGCAGCAGAAATAGCGAGACCCATACCAATACTGACACCAATAATAAAGCCCATAGTTGCTTCATACATTGTGATAATGTAATGCCAATAAATTGACCCTGTAACAAAAAACATTTCATATAGTCTGTATGCGATTGATGTTGGTGCAGGTAAGATTAGCTCATTCACATAACCCATTCTTGCGCCAACTTCCCATCCACCAAATATAATAAGGAAGACAAGTCCATGCATAGCAAGTTTTTGTATTGGCGATAGCTCCTTTACTCCAGCTAATACGCCGTCTGAACCTATATCACTCATAGTCCTAGCTCCCCTCTGATTTTAGTTTCTTTTTTTATACTTTTCTTTGCCATTAGCTCATCACTTAACCAATATAGAACTCTTTTGTCTATGACTTCCATTGTTCTGAACAGAATAAAACCATACAGAGTAATGGATAATAGCCCCGCAAATGCAGATGGCATATTTAATGACATTGTGTAACGTGCCATTAGAATTCCCATACCAGCCTGAGCTGATATGAATTCTGCAACCAATGCACCACCAAAGGCAGATCCAACAGCTAACTTAAGTCCAGCATTCATAGTTGGAAGTGCGGTAGGTATCATGAGCTTCCAGAATACTTGCCTTCTACTCGCACCGAGAGATCTGAAAAGTTCATATGACTCTTCTTCAACCCCAAGTAGTCCAGTTATAGTGTTAACAAAGGGGGCAAAGAAGCAAACTAATGCAGCAAGTGCAACTTTTGAACTCATACCAAATCCAAACCATGTGACGAAGATTGGCCCTAATGCAATCCTTGGCGTTGCTTCAACGATAATGATATACGGCTTCAAAAACTGTCTGAAAGTATCACTAAGTACAGCTGCAACAGCCAATCCAATACCTATAACACAACCAATAAAACATCCCACCATTGCTTCTTTGAAAGTCACCCAGAGATGATACCAAACGTTTCCTTGGGTAACATAAATCTTCCAAATTGATGCAACAATGTCTGTTGGTCTTGGAAGGAGCAGTGGATTACTAAAACCTGTCCTGTTTGCCATTTCCCAAATAAACATAATTACAAAGAAGATGATAGTGTGTCTTAATACAGCACCACCAAGTGTACCTTTGTAGTCTGCCGCTAGCTCAATATTACTAACGCTTGCTTCTTGATCATTACTCATAGCGGTTGTCCATCTAAGTGACCAGAAAGAACGTCTCTAACTTGCTGAACATAATCATTAAATTCTGGCGTAGTTGTCATGTCAATATTTCTTGGTGTTGGAAGGTCAATTTTGATTTGTGCAGCAATTCTTCCAGGTCTTGGTGTCATTACGAATACTTGATCTGCAAGGTAAATTGCTTCTTGAATATTGTGTGTAACAAAGAGTGTTGTAATGTCTGGGCCTTCTACGATTCTTAGAAGTTCATCGTTAAGTCTTTCACGTGTAAATTCGTCTAAAGCACCAAATGGTTCATCGAGTAGCATGATATCTGCACCAGTCTGCAATAATCTTGCGAGAGCGACACGTTGCTGCATACCACCTGAGAGTTGTCTTGGAAATGAGAATTCAAAGTCCTTTAGGCCAACTAATTGTAGATGATCCCACGCACGTTTTTTTGCGTCAGTATCAATAGAACCTCTAATTTCGTCTGGCAGTAAAACGTTTTCAATTGATGTACGCCAGTCTAGAAGAACAGCTTTTTGGAACATCATTCCAATGTCACTTCTTGGCCCAACTACTTCAGCGTTTCTTACGAGTAGATCGCCTTCAGATTTTTCTATAAGACCTGAAATTAATCTTAATAATGTTGATTTACCACAGCCACTTGGTCCGACAAGTGAAATGAATGAACCCCGTGGTATTGTGAAATTAGCGTCTTCGACAGCAATTACGTTTTCGTTGAATTGCTTTCTTAGAGCACTTCCTTGAATGACTAGTTCCTCAGCCATATTTTGTTACCTCCCGTTAGATTGTGCAGATTTGCACAAATATTGACTAGTTAAATTTTTAACATTTTTTGTTAAAGTAACTTTTTACCAATATTTTAATTAAAGTTAAAGGAAAAAACGAATTTAACGTGAAAAAATTTGTAAATATTTTGTAGTTCTGTGAGGTTCCCAAAAAAAAACATATAAAATGTGTATAACTATGGTTGTTTGATTATAATATTAGATACTTAAACAAGTCAAAAAATGATAATAAATATGTTGTTGAAATTGGTAGAATAACAAAGGAGCAGTAAATGAGGTTAGAAAATCAAGACTACACAGACATGAATCAAGAACAAAAAAAAATATATGATGATATTGCATCTGGGCCTAGAGGTAGTGTGCGGGGTCCCTTAGCTGTATGGATGCATCGTGCAGGATTAGCAGATAAAGCACAGTCATTAGGTGAGTATTGTAGGTATTCGTCGTCTTTAGAACCGCTTCTTTCTGAATTTGCTATTTGCCTAATTGCTCGTGTTTGGGGGTCGGGCTATGAATGGAAAGTTCACAGTAAAATTGCGATTGAGGCAGGCGTAGATCATGATGTGATTAAATCTATTTCACAGGGAAAGATGCCGAGTCTGATGAGTGAAGAGCAACAAGCGATTTACGAATTTACGATGACCTTGAACAAAAATAAAAAAATTAGCGATGAACTGTATGAAAAAACTTACAAAATTCTGGGAAAAGACAGGATTGTGGATCTTGTTGGGATTTTGGGATACTACACATTAATATCCATGACAATAAATGTATTTGGGGTTCAGCATCCTGAGATGCAATCGCCTTACATGGATGAGTTGGAGTATGAGATTGAAATATAGATCATTCGGAAAAACTAACTTAAAAATATCAGAGATTGGTTTTGGTGGGGCGCCATTAGGATATACTTCCGGATTTGAAGATGATAAGGCCTGTATTTACTGTGTGCGAAATGCTATCGATATTGGGATTAATTTTTTTGATACTTCGCCAGTGTATGGAAAGTCAGAAATCAATCTTGGGCAAGCTATCGGTCCTGATAGGGATAAAATAATTTTAGCAACAAAAGTCCGACTTCCCATATTTGATGATGCAACAGATGTGAAACATTTCATCCTTGCTTCGGTTGAGAGGAGTTTGGATCGTCTCAAGACTGACTATATCGACTTGTTGCAAATTCATCATCAGGTGGGAAATATTCGAGGGAAATATCAATTTAGAGATAATCCTCCTGAATTTGCTACACGCCTCAACTACGCTGATTGTGAAGAAATTTATGATTGCACTGAATCATTAAGAAATACTGGAAAAGTAAGGTTCCTTGGATTTACAGGATGGGACGGTGATTACGAAGCTCAAAAAAAACTCATTTATTCTGACAAATTCTCATCAATGCAAGTTCTATATAATATTCTCAATCAAAGTGCTGATGGGGTAGCACGTCATACTCCACATGAGAATGATCAAGGCTTTGGTGACGGGGAATCTTGTGTAATGAACCTTGCTAAGGAAAATGGAGTAGCTTTGATCTGTATAAGGCCATTTGCAAATGGTGCAATAGTTGATAAAATAAAATCAGAAAAACAGCAAAATAAGCAAATTTATACTGAACATCAACTTGTTAAGAAAATGAAACTACAATTAGGCAGAGAGGATCTAAGTTTAGCTCAGATTGCCCTATTATTTTGTCTTGCTAACAAGAAATTCTCAACAATAATTCCGGGGTTCAAGAATGCTTCAGAGTTAAATGAAATCACAAGTATTTATGGGTTTAGAGATCTAAGTACACAAGATATAGATGAAATATCTAACTGGTATCGTCATCAATAAGACTATTTTTTGATGTCAGTTGTATATAACGGATGAATTTGGAAATGAATATTGTAGAAAAGAAAAATCTCTTTTTTTACGGTACCCTGAGAAATGAAGAGGTGAGAGAGGCGGTCATTGGATCCCAGGCAAAGAATTTAAATTTGATTGATGGATATTTGATTGGTCATAAATTATTTAAAGTAAAAAATGCAAACTACCCATTGATTTTAAGAGACTCATCTTCAAATAATAGACTATATGGTTTAATAGCAACTGATCTTGATGAGGGTACAATAAGAAAATTGGATTTGTTCGAAGGCGAAAATTATTGGAGAACTGAAGTCAGTGCATATCGGGCTAATGATAGTTTAGAAATAATATCTGAAATATATTCGCCAAAAGGATCTCTGCAATATACTGATGAATGGACATATCAGGAATGGTATAAATCCGAAAGGGAATTTTTTTTTCAGCAGGATTTTAGAAGAGATGGTGTTCGTTCTCCAGATTAAGGATTAGTTTTCGATACCACAGTTTATTCTTAACGCATACATCTAGTTATTATGTTGAGTATAAAATTATGTACTACAAACTGCAATGGTATGCTATATACTGGAATATATTTTTTATTAGAATAACTTTGTGAGAGTTTATGGCAAAAGAAGAATTACTTGAGTTAGAGGGTGTTGTGCTGGATGTTCTTCCAGACGCACGATTTAGAGTAATGCTCGATAATGAGCATGAGATAGTTGCATATACAGCGGGTAAAATGAAGAAGCATAGGATCAGGACGCTTATTGGGGATCGTGTTACAGTCGAGATGACGCCCTACGATTTAGATAAAGGCAGAATAATTTTCAGACATAAAGATGAGAAAGCTCCAGCAACTAGAGCTCAAGCTAGGAAAAATTTCAGAAGACGTTAGTTTTATTTCTCAAAGTTCGCGAGAACAACGGCAGTTAGAACGCACAAGAAACCTAATAAAATTTTAGATGAAACCGGTTCACTCAATATTATCGCGCCCAGTATAATCGCGGTGAGTGGATTAAATCCAACCGTCATCGTTATACCAGTTGGGGTTGACATGTTAATGGACGACATGAAGAGTGACACCATCAATGCTGCGCCTGGAATTGCAAGGATTAATAATATCATCCATTGTGTAGAATCAAATGATAATGAACCAGAGAAAGGTTGTCCAAAAAATATTGCCAAAATTAGCATCATAGATGAACCAATAAACATTGGCCATGCAGTAAAAGTTAAACTTCCGTATTTTTCGATCATCTTGCCTGCATTGAGAACGTATAAAGAGTTACAAAACGCTGCGATGAACATAAAAAAATCACCCAGCAATGCATTTGGCGCAAGCTGGTTCATATTGTCACTCAGTGTGATTGAAATCCCAGTCACGGCGATGCAAATAGCTAGTATTTTGTAGAGCGTAATTCTCTCTTTTCCAATAATAGATCCAACAATTAGCGTTATTACTGGTTGTGAGGTAAATACAATAGCGCCTCGGGCCGCTGTGGTGTGTTCTAGGCCAGCTGCAAATGACCACGGAAATGCAACATAAAAGACGAAAGACAATAGCAATATAGGCTGCCAGTCGATTAGTTCCAGGGGCTTACTCTTTTTTAGTGTGTATAAGATTATTAGCAAGCATATTGCGCCAATTCCATACCTTATGCCTGGTAACGAAAACGGATCGCTATCTGGCATCAAATAGCGTGTTAGCACAACTGTTGTACCTCCAATACTAGCTGAAATCGAGGCCAATAAGGCCCCTTTGTATCTTTTTTCAATCATTCTTCTTAGAATATCTTACCTGGATTTAGTATATTTTTTGGATCAAGAAAACTTTTAATATCTTTCATTAATTGCAGTTCAACCTTATCTTTATATTTTAACATCTGTTTCTTTTTTATTATTCCAACGCCATGTTCAGCTGCAAAGCTGCCACCAAAATTAAACGCATTTCCATACACAATTTCTCTTATTTCGTCGGTTTTTTGCAAAAATGTTTCAGGATTATAATTACTTGGGGGACATACATTGAAATGAATATTTCCATCACCAATGTGCCCATATGGTACTGGTCTAACATCAGGCAGATAATCAATTAATTTCTGTGTTGTGCTCCTTATGAACTCGGGAACACATGATACGGGCACCGAAACGTCATGTTTTATTTCGCCACCTAATTTCGGCTGATGCTCTACGATTGCCTTTCTTATCTTCCAAATATTTTGTGTTTGCGAGAGTGAGCTAGCTATTGCTGCGTCACAAACCAGTTTTTTTTCGATAGCGTGGCTTAGAGTATTTTGAAGTGACTCATTAGCATCATCATTATTTTTTGTGTCAGAGTACTCGATTATCACATTCCAATCTTCTGCATTTGATATTGGGCTTTTTAAATTGTCCCCATAGCTCAGTGCAATATCAAGACCGATCTTTGGAATGAGCTCATATGAGGATAGTAATTCGCCAGAAAAACTCTTTAAAGTCTCAAGAAGTTGGATAGTTGCACCAAGATCCTTCAATGAGGCGAATGCCGTTACTTTATTCTCTATTTTTGGGAAAAGCCTCAAGCAAGCCGCTGTGATTATGCCTAGCGTTCCTTCGGCGCCCATAAACATATGCTTTGTGGCATAACCGGAATTATCTTTTCGCAATCTCTTTAGGCCATTCAATATCCTACCATCCGGTAGGACCACCTCCAAACCAAGAACCAAATCTCTCATATTTCCGTACTTTAAAACTGAAATACCTCCAGCATTTGTTGATATATTACCTCCAATTGTACATGATCCTTCCGAGCCTATGCTCAATGGAAAAAATCTTGAAGCGTCTAAAGCCGCATCTTGAACTTGGCTCAGAATACATCCTGACTCAACTGTGATTGAATAATCATCCGGCATTATACCCATAATTTTGTTCATTTTTCTTAGACTCAGTATGATTTCACCATTTGGTATTCCAGATGCAACTGATCCTGTATTGCCACCCTGTGGAACAACAGCAATATCTTTTTCGTTACATAAACTTAATATACTGGATACTTGCTCTTTATTACGTGGGGTAAGCATCAATAGTGAGTTACCGTTGAAGTTTCCTACCCAATCCAATAGATGTGGAGCAATGGTTTCCTTATCCGTAATGATATCTTTTTCATTTAGGATAGTGCTAAATTGCCTTTTGAAGTCCTGAAGTTGCTTTTCATTCAATTTCATAATCTGAAAATTATCTTTCTTGTGGTGCCGGCTGAGAGATTTGAACTCCCGACCTACTGATTACAAATCAGCCGCTCTACCAACTGAGCTAAGCCGGCACATTTGATCAATTATTATTTAAATCAAAAAATAATTTTTTCAAAGAAAATAATTTATATTGTGTATTCAAATTGAGTACATATTACCGATCATATGATACACTAACCTGAGTTCGATGTTATCTTATCTAGAATAATTCCAATAGCTACAGATACATTTAAGCTCTTAATTTCTCCAATTGTATTTACACGGTATGTCATATCACAAAGTTTCTTTGTCAAATTTCTCAT
>MDTG01188055.1_pt1 | contig 17701 bp, 15 predicted proteins | sample 811421 | NCBI WGS metagenome assembly MDTG01 (sample SAMN05326645, study PRJNA326480) | marine metagenome | isolation source: seawater | place: Pacific Ocean: South East | collected 2011 | reverse complement strand
TGATCATAAATATCAACCCAAACTGCTCCATTAGTTGAGTATTGAAGATAAACTTCTTCATTTGCAATATCAGGTTCTTCACAACCAGGATCAGGATCATCTGCTCCATAACGAATCAAAAATTCCAGACTACCTCCCTCAGATACATTAACTGCAGATGTTTGTACGAATCTTATACCTGCATTTGTAGATGTGGCCCAAAAATAGTTTGAATTTGATGGGGTATCTCCTCTAGCAGGGTTACATGGTTGTCCTACGGTATAAGGTGATGAAGACCAACCAGTAGGTAGATCTCCGTCGTTAAAATCAAATTCAGTTACGCTAGTTTCACTTGGGACATATAAAACGTCAAATTGAACTAAAGTCCCGCTGCATGTAGTTGAAGACATTGTAGCAGTAAATTGGACTTCTTGTGCTTTTGTGATTAGGCTTGCAAAAAAAATTATATATGTTCTAATATACTTCAATCACATCTATTTTTGTTAGAGCAAATTTGTTTTTTGATTTTGAATAATTGTTTCTATTTTCACTTTTAAACATTTTTAGATTTACAGAATTATAATCACATGTGCCCGTTTTGGTTTCATTTGGATTCAAAACAAAGGCAATTTTGTCTTCATCATTCTCCTTTTCCTCTGTGCCTAAAATAAAATTTATGACAAATGTTTCATTAGTTTTATTTTCAACTCTAATTATATAATATTCAAATGAAAATCCATTTTTTTTGTCATCACAAACTATAGATCTATAGGAAATTTCTATTTTTTTATTTTGGAAATAAGTTTTCCAACCTTCTTGATTTGGAATAAATAAAGTGTATAATACTAAAATAAAAAACATAAAGAATAAATAATAAGCATCATAAATTTAAAAATTAATTTCGTATAATGTTTTAAACTAAAATTGACAATGTTAAAAGCTGTAATTTTTGATATGGATGGTGTGATAATAAACAGTGAACCTTTACACAAAAAAGCATATAAATTGATGTTTGATGAATTTAACCTTAATGTTTCTGATGAATTATATGCCTCCTTTACTGGAATGTCTACAATTCCTATTTGCAAAAAATTATGTTCTATCTTTTCATTGGATCAATCTCCAAGAACATTAGTTAAAACAAAACGAAAACATTTTAAAAGTTTATTTCAAAAGGGTCATGAATTTCAATTAATTGATGGTGTTTTAGAATTAATTAAACACTACCATATGAAAGGAATTACTCTTGTTCTTGCTTCGTCAGCTTCAATGCCAAATATTAATATGATTTTTAAAAAATTTGGTTTAGATCCATATTTTAAGGCAAAAATTAGTGGCGCCGATCTTAAAGCTTCAAAACCACATCCTGAAATTTTTGAAAAAGCAACAGAATTAACTGGAAGTTCAAAAAATGAATGTGTTGTAATTGAAGATGCAACTAATGGAATTTTAGCAGCCAAAGCTGCGGGACTTTTTTGCATTGCATATAATGGAGGGTATTCTAAGAATCAGGATTACAGTAATGCCGACATGGTAATAACTAACTTCAAAGATATACACTTAGAAAGGTTATCAATTAATTAATCAAGTTTCCAACGCAAACCAAAGAAAAATCGAATTCCTTGATTGGATGCAAAAACATAAGAAGGATCAAAAGTTAATGCATAGGGGTTATTTAATGTAGATATTGCATTTCCTTCGGGATCAAAAATTACTTGGCTATCAAAAGGATCAAATGAACGAGCTATACTATCGTTTGGAGGTCTAAAATTAAAGATGTTTTTAATCCCCCCATATGATTCAAAAATATTATTCCAAGATTTGGTAAGTTGAAAATTTAAAATATGGAATGTTTTAGAATAAGAAGGCCTAGGGTCATATGGCCCAAGAGTCGGAAGTTTAAGTGGTCCAGTTGTATTTCCAGTTAAGTCAATTGTAATTCTTGGGGCATCCCATTTTTTTTCAATCTTATAAACCCCATGAAATCTTTCTGTAAGATATGGGATGGTTTTAGAACTTTCTTCTATTATGAAAGAATCAATAAAAGTTACCCCAAGATTAAAACGAATTCTTTTTTGAGCAAAAAAATTAATATTTAAAGAAGCACCTTGATTTGTTGAACTCCCAAACAGATTACTGTAGATGATTTTGTTAGGATCCGTATCATAGTCCGGTATGATTTTATTTGAAAATTGAGTATGAAAAAGGCTGATATCAATATCTAGAAGTGCACCCTCCTTCAAGTAAAATTTTTTAAGAAAATTGAGATTGAAATTCCAAGATCTTTCAGGATCAAGATTTTCTAAAAAGATAACATCTCTGGCGCCTGTTAAAGCTGCATGATCTTCAGTAAAAATTTGGGCCACTCTATATCCAGATCCAAAACTTAATCGCAAGCTTGTACTTTTGTCTATACTATTTAGTTTATAATTTATTCTTGGAGTGAAAATATTGCCATGTAATGAATTATAATCATAGCGAAGACCTAACATTAAATTATTATTTGAATTTAATTTTATCTGATCTTGAAAAAGAACTCCAGGTAAATAAATAAAAGTAGGCTGATTTAATAGTTGGTTTTCATCAAACGAAGCGGTAGTATTATCATCATAGTAAGTATAACGGTACGACAAACCAAATAAAATATCATGATTTTTTAAATTATTGTTCCAAATAAACTGTCCAAAACCAATTATTTGTTTTGCATTGAATAAGTTTAATCCATAAGCTGAATTCTGGCTATGATCATTAAAACTAAAGTTTAGGGAATAATTTTTTCTTAATTGATAATTTCCAAATATTTCAATTCTTGTAGTATAGATACTTTCACCATAAATAGAATCTCTACCTCGATTTTCAGGTGTCCAATTCATTTGACCACCCCAACGATCCTCATAAATAAATCTTCCAACTAATGATAATCCATTATTAAAGGTGAATTTATTAAATATTGAAATGCGATCTTGTAATGTAAGATCAGTAAATCCGTCCTTATTATTATCTACAGGATTGGAATAATTAAAATAATTTATTCCTAACAAACCAATACTTTTATTTGATAATTTGTATTTGTATCCCAAATCAGTATTTACTTCACCCCAACCCGAAACAAATGAATCAAATGAAAAAGATGGTGTGTTTTCAGGTAATTTTGTAATTAAATTTATGATTCCACCAACTGCCTCAGAACCGTATAATGTTGAAGCTGGTCCTTTTACAATTTCTACTCGTTCTATTAATGACTGAGGAATCCCAGATAAACCATAAACAGTAGATAAACCACTTACTATAGGTAGCCCATCAATAAGTATCATTGTATAACTACCTTCTTGTCCGTTAATATGTATATCTCCTGTATTACATACATTACAATTTAATTGGGGACGTATTCCATTAATATTTTCTAAAGCTTCAAAAACTGATGCTGTAGGATTAGCCTTGAAAAAAGTTTGACTATAAACCTCTACTGGAGCAGGGCTATCTAGTTTTGAAACAGGTTTTAAGGTTCCTGATATAACTACTTCTTCAAGAGATTTAGCAGGAATTAATTCAATAATACCGAGGTTTGAAATTTTTGAAGAAATAATTCTTGTTTCAGGCCTATATCCAAGATATGAAAATATTAATTTTTGATTTTTTATATTGGTAATCCTAATTTTAAATCTTCCATTAGAATCTGTTATGGTTCCATAATTTGATCCTTTTAAAAGAATTGAAACACCCTCCAAGGGCTGGCCCTCAGATCTTACAGTTCCGTTGATTGATATATCTTGAGCTGAAGTGAACTGAAAAATAAAAAATAAAAATAACGATCGAAGCAACATTTTAATAATGGGTTGTAAAATTAATTAATAGTTTTGCACTACAAAACATTTTTATGAAAAAGACTATCGAAAAAGAAAATTATCTTAAGACCCTCTATAAAATGGGTGAAAATTCACAGGCTATTACTGTTACATCATTAGCAAAGCATTTTAGTGTAAGTAAATCTACCGTGTCAAACATGATAAAAAAATTAGTATTAATGAATCTTGTAGACAGTAAACCATACCAGCCAATTTTACTTACAAATTCAGGAAAGAAAATAGCTATTAAAATTATTTCAAAACATCGATTAATTGAACTCTATCTTTTTAAAAAAATGCAATTTGATTTAAATGAAGTACATGAAATTGCCGAAGAAATTGAACACATTAAAAACAAAAAATTTTTTAACCGCATGGGAGAAATCCTTGGGGACATAAGAATTGATCCGCATGGGTCTATTATACCAAAGTGTGAATTTTAAAATTACTTTAAAGGCTTACTTTTATTATTCGAATAAATTTTTATAATACTTATTTATAATTCTCGAATCAAAATATTTCTAAAATATGCTTTCCCAGGATGATCTTGAAAACATATATATCCTTTGGGATATTTAGCAAAATCATACCACCTTCTTTCCCCCAAATAAGGATAGTCTTCAGAATTATTAAATTTACTTTTCTCAAAAGCAGCATTCCACTCTGAGCCATTTAGAGGGAATTCATTAATTAAAACACCGTTCAATTTTAAAAAACCTTGATTTTTCTTTTGGTCAATCCTTATATTGTAATGATTCCACTTTCCAATTGGGTTTAACTCAAATTCTTTTACAGGTGAAAACATATCATATATCGCTCCCAAATAATGTTTCTTTTCTTCTAAATCTGATAAAATATTATTAAGTTCAATATCTCCTCCTAAAACTTCTGTTGGTTTAAGATAAACTGAAGGATCAATAATTTGAACTTCTGGACCTGTTTGATAGGGATATCTATATTCAGCTGCCTCTGACACACCCCACATAAATCCACTATTACCACCTGGTTCAATTTTCCATTCAAATGAAATTTCAAAACTACTATATTGTTTGTTTGAAAGTAAACTAGAGTCATCATCGCCAGATTCTAATCCAGAAATTTTATCAAAAATCAATATTTCATTTTCTACATGCCAGCCATTTTTAGATCCATCATCTTGAAAAATGTGCCATCCCTGTAAAGAATTATTTTTAATTAATGACTCCCATTGAGGTTCAGGAGCTTTACAGGTAATAAATAAAAAAAGAAATAATAATTGTTTCATAAAATTGATTTTTTAAGTTATGATATAGAAAGTCAATGAAAAAATCCGTAATATAATGGTTACTAATTAATTACGGATTTTTTAAGTACTCGGAGCGGGACTTGAACCCGCACGACCGCAATGGTCATTGGATTTTAAGTCCAACGTGTCTACCAATTCCACCATCCGAGCAAACGATAGAGCGAAAGACGGGATTTGAACCCGCGACCCTCACCTTGGCAAGGTGATGCTCTACCACTGAGCTACTTTCGCGTAATGCGATTGTAAATGTAAAATAATTTTATTTTTTACTAAATAATGTGACCAATTTTAAATTAAAAATTTGAATTTTGTTTTGTATTATTATTTATTAAAACTATAAATATTGTTACTATCTTATATAAATCTCTAATATTTTTATTTTAATAATTTATTCTTTATTTGATAAAGTTGCATTAGGGCCTCAACTGGAGTCAGCTTTTCAATATCTAAAGAGGTAATTTCTTCTCTTATTTTTTCGAGTAAAGGATCATCTAAATTAAAAAAACTCAACTGTAAGTTAGGGTCATCATTGTCTTTAGATACATTCTTTTTTAATGCATGAGTAAGTTCCATAGTTTTCAGTTTTTCTTTAGCAGTCTCTAAAACATGTTGTGGCATACCTGCCATTCTTGCTACATGAATTCCAAAACTATGTGCACTTCCTCCAGGTAATAACTTTCGTAAAAATAAAACATCATCTTTCATTTCCTTGATAGAAACATTGTAGTTTTTTATCCTTTTGAATGATTTTGTCATCTCATTTAACTCATGGTAATGAGTCGCAAATAATACTTTTGGTCTAAAGGGATGTTCGTGTAAGTATTTAGCAATAGCCCAGGCTATAGAAATTCCATCATAAGTACTAGTTCCTCTGCCAATTTCATCTAAGAGAACTAAACTGCTTTCAGAAATATTGTTTAAAATAGAAGCCGTTTCATTCATCTCAACCATGAAGGTTGAGGCTCCCATTGAGATGTTATCACTGGCACCAACTCGAGTGAAAATCTTATCTACAACACCAAGTGTAGCTTTGGTTGCAGGTACAAAACTTCCCATTTGTGCAAGGAGTGATATCAAAGCAGTTTGACGAAGAATGGCTGATTTTCCTGACATATTAGGCCCTGTAATCATCATAATTTGTTGTTTTTCTCGATTTAATTGGAGGTCATTAGCAATGTATGGTGTTCCCAGAGGTAATTGCTTTTCAATAACTGGATGACGTGCCCCCTGAATAATAAGAGAATTATCAGAAGTCATTTTAGGGCAACAATAGTTGCTTTTAATTGCTATTTTGGCAAAATTGCTAAAAACATCTAACTCTGCTACCTTGGCTGCGTTCATTTTTAAAACTTCTAAATCCTTTTTTAAGGCTGAAACTAACTCTTCAAAAAGTTGGTGTTCTAATTCTATAATCTTTTCTCCTGCTTGAAGAATTTCGATCTCAAAAGTTTTAAGTTCTTCCGTTATATATCGCTCTGCATTAACCAAAGTTTGTTTTCTAACCCAATCCTTTGGAACTTTATCTTTATGAGAATTACGTACTTCTATATAGTAACCGAAAATATTATTGAATGCGATTTTAAGAGAAGGTATTTTAGTAAGTTTCGTTTCCCTTTCAAGCATTTCATCTAAGTGAGATTGGGAAGTGTTTTTTAGATTTCTAAGCTCATCCAGCTTTTCAGAGAAACCTTCTGCTATTACATTACCTTTAGAAACTAAAACAGGAGCCTCATGATGTAAAGTCTTTTTAAGTAAACTTTTGATTATATCACAAGATGGAAGATTTCTAAGTTGTTTCTTTATAAAAACAGATTTTCCAATCTTAATTATAATCTTGAATTTTTCAATTCCTTCAAGTGAATCCGATAATTGATTCAACGCCCTTGGAGTTATCTTTTCAGTTGCTATTTTTGACACAATCCTTTCAATATCAATTATTTGTGAAAGAATTTGTTGTGTTTGATCTAAAAGTGAAATATCATCTAAAAATTCTTTTACACATTTTTGCCTTGTCACTATTGCTTCTATTTCCTTCAAAGGAAAAGCCAACCATCTTCTTAACAATCTTGCTCCCATAGGTGTCAGTGTTTTATCAATGATCTCAATTAAAGAAATACCCTCAGGATGATTTGGATGAAAAAGTTCCAAATTGCGTTGTGTAAATTGATCTAGCCATACATATGAGCCATGAATTATTGGAGTGATACGTGAAATGTGTTGTAATTTGTCGTGGCGTGTTTCAGAGAGATAATGCATTATAGCTCCAGCTGCACTAATCCCCTCGTTGTAATTTTTAATCCCAAATCCCTCAAGTGAGTTAGTCTTAAAATGGGAAATTAACTTTTGTTCAGCAGTACTTATTTCAAAAGCCCAATCTTCCATATAAAAACAAGGATATTGTATACCTAATTCTCTTTTAAATAACTTTTTATTTGGTTTGGGAACCAATACTTCACTTGGTCTGTAGCTTTGAAGTAATTGATCTATTTGTTCAGTATCTCCTTCTGCAATAAAAAAAGCCCCTGTTGAAATGTCTAAAAAAGAAATACCCCAGTGCCCATTATAAAATACCGATGCGAGATAATTATTTTTTTTTTGATCTAAGACATCATCATTAAGTAATACACCAGGAGTAATTAATTCCGTGACACCTCTTTTGACAATCTTTTTTGCAAACTTCGGATTTTCAAGTTGATCACAAATTGCAACTCTACAACCAGCCCTTATAAGTTTAGGTAAATATGTATTAATCGAATGATGAGGAAAACCAGCTAATTCGACTTCACTAGTACTCCCAGCGCCCCTTTTGGTTAAAATAATACCAAGAATATTAGACGCCTTTATGGCATCTTCACCAAAAGTTTCATAAAAATCTCCTACTCGAAATAATAATAAGGCGTCAGGATGTTTAGCCTTTATCCTATTATATTGTTTCATTAGTGGTGTTTCTTTTACTTCTTTGGACACAAAAATTGGTTTTTACTAATGTATTTAAAATTTGAAGTTTTCCCCAAAAACAAAGATGTAAATCAATTAATAAATTTTAGAGTGCTTATTTTTGCTTTTTCTAATAATTTATGCGAAAACTAAAAAACAAAGAACTTGTCCGAAAAACAATAGAGGATTTTAAAGCCTGTGAAAAAACACGTTTAATTTTAATTTTGGATAATATCAGAAGTTTAAACAATATTGGTTCTGTGTTTCGTACTTCTGACGCCTTTTTAATTGAAAAAATTTTCCTTTGCGGTATTACAGCTTGTCCTCCTAATAAGGGTATTCACAAAACTGCTTTAGGTGCTACTGAAAATGTTTTATGGGAATATGCTGAATGCACATTGGATGTTGTAAAGAAACTAACTAAAGAAGGGAGGTCAGTTTGGGCAATAGAACAAACAGAAAATGCGACTTCTTTAGAAAACTTTAAGCCTTTATTAGATCACTCTTATGCTTTTATTTTGGGAAACGAAATAAAAGGAGTTGAACAGGAAGTAATAGATTATTGTAAAAAAGCAATTGAAATTCCACAGCTTGGTACAAAACACTCTTTAAATATAAGTATTGCTACTGCAATTGTGGTTTGGGATTTTTTTATAAAAACGAAAACCTGAAAATTGCTCGCAAAATTTTTTCAAACTCAAATTGATTATTTTCAAATTCAATATTATCCAACGAATACTCCAAAACAGGAAATGAAATATCTTTTATAAGCCCACGATAACCATTTTCTAATTTATCAAGGTAGTTTTGCTTAATTTCTTGTTCGAAATAGCGTCCCCTTTTTTTGATTTGTTTTTTTAGTTCCCCAGTATTTTTATTTAATAAAAGAAGTAAACTTGGTTTTTTAATGCCATCAACTTTAGAATTAAAATCTTTCCTGTAATTATTATAATCTTGTGAACTAAGATTTTTTTTAGCAAAAACAAGACATTTGTAAATACAAAAATCAGCAACAACACAATCACGATTTTTCTTCCAAAAAATTAAATCTTTTTCAAAACGATCTTTCAAAAAATAAGTTTCTGTACTCAAGGCAAACTTGTCCGGATTTTTATAAAAAGCTTCTAAGTAAGGGTTTTCTGTAAATACTTCTGTATAAAGATCAATAAAGTAATGTTCAGAAATCATTTTGGCTAGTGTAGTCTTGCCTATTCCAATATTTCCCTCAATTGAAATAAATGGATACTCTTTAAAAATTGGAGGTAAATTTAAATCAAAATTTAGCTTAGTTATTTTTAATGAGTTTACAACCTGCTTATGTAATTCATTTAAATTTTTGTGCAAAATAGGATGGTATAATTCAGGGGCTATGTCTAATAAAGGTGTTAAAATAAAGCTCCGTAAATGCAACTTTGGATGAGGAATTTTTAATTCTTCAGAATGAATTATCTCACTATTGTAAAAAAGAAGATCTAAATCTATGGTCCTGTCTTGATATCCTTTTTCCAAATTTCTTTCCCTGCCTAATTTACGCTCCACATTTAAAAGTGCTTTTAATAAGGCTTTTGGTTTTAATGAAGTACTTATTATGGCACAAGCATTATAAAAAGGAGTACTTTCAAATCCCCAAGAAGATGTTTCATATACTTTAGATAATTCCATTATTGAGATAGGGTATCCCTCTAGTAACGCAAGTGCCTTATAAAGAAAATCTTTCCGATCTCCAATATTACTTCCTAATGAAATGATAATATGCTCTGGCATAGCTAATGCTAAATATTCGCAAAATTACAAAACCCTATATTTGCATCACTAATACTTATTAGATGAATTTTTTAAGAACTTTTTTTGCATCGGTTTTGGGGACAATTACTGCTTTTGGCTTATTAATAGTTTTTATGTTAATCTTAGTATCTGCAATGGCAACCCTTATAAATTCAAATTCAGTAAATAAAACGATAAGCTCAAATAGTGTTTTAGATTTGGATATGAAAACTTCTATTGTCGAACGAACCCCTATCTTTAACCAATTTCAAAATATTTTAGGAATTAAAGAGCAAGTCATTGGTTTGCGAGATCTAATCTCGTCTATAGAAATTGCTGGAAATAACCCGAAAATTGAAGGTATAAGCCTTCGTTCTGATTATGTTACTGCTGGTTGGGCGCAAACAAATAGTATTAGAAAAGCTTTAAAGGCCTTTAAAGATAAAGGCAAATTTATCTATGCTTATGGAGATTTTTTTACTCAAAAAGGCTACTTTCTGTCCTCAGTTGCCGATTCCATTTTTTTAAACCCTGTAGGATCAATTGAACTTAAAGGACTTGCTTCCGAGGTTCTTTACTTTAAAGATTTTCAAGACCAATATGGTTTTAAAATGGAAGTAATCCGTCATGGAAAATACAAAAGTGCTGTGGAACCATTCCTTCAAAATAAAATGAGCTCAGAAAATGAATATCAAATCAGTACTTTACTTAATGATATATGGTCTGTTTTAAGAGATGAAATTTCTTTGACCAGAAACCTAAATCCTGAAAGTTTAGATGCTTTAATAGAAACAAATGATATTTCAATACCTGAAGATGCTATCAAAACAAAACTAATTGATGGGATAATTTATGAGGATGTTTTCGAAGATAAAATAAAAATTCGTTTGGGTCTAAAAGAAGAAGAAAATATTAAAAAAGTAAACATTAGTATAGTAAATGCTTCTAAAAACTTATACAACTATAATATAAAAGATAGAATTGCCGTAGTTTTTGCTAAAGGACCAATACTTTATGGAGAAGGATCAGAATTAATTATTGCTCAAGATATTTTTATTGAAACTTTAGAAGAATTGGCTAAAGACGATTGGATTAAAGCTGTTGTGATAAGAATTGATTCCCCTGGAGGAAGTGCTTTAGTCTCTGAACTTTTATGGAGGTCTATAGTAAAACTAAAGGAGCATAAACCAGTAATTGTTTCTATTGGAAACATTGCAGCATCAGGAGGATATTACATCGCAACTGCTGCAGATTATATTTTTGCAAACCCTGTTAGTGTTACTGGTTCTATAGGCGTCTTTGCGGCATTGCCTAATGCCAAAAATTTTTTAGATAAAATTGGTGTTCAAGCACAATCTGTAGAAACGCATCCTAATGCTATGGGATACAGTACGTATCAACCCCTTACTAGTGCATTCAAAAGGCAGATGAAAAAAGGAATTGAAAAAACTTATAATATTTTTAAAGAAAGAGTTATTAATGGAAGGTCTTTAAATCCCGATACTGTAGAAAATATTTCTCAAGGAAAAGTGTGGAGTGGTAAACGAGGTCTAACTTTGGGTCTTATTGACTATTTAGGTGATTTGCAAGATGCTATTAATTTTGCCGCAAAAAAAGTAGAATTGGAAAACTATAATGTTTTAGAATATCCAAAGTTTGAAGAAAGTTTGGAAAACATGCTTATGGGAATCTCAATTAAAACTGAAACTAATGATTTTTTAAAAAATTTAGCTCCAAAACCACTTTTATCACATCTTAGAAATTTGAAAACAAAAGGAAATCCACAATACATTCAAACTTTACTGCCTTTTGAAATAAGAATCCGCTAGATGACAAATAAAAAAAAGGAGCTTGCAAAAAATATTTACCTTTTATTAACGGGACTTTTTATTACTTCTTTAGTTGTATCTAATTTAATTTTTCAGAAATTCTTCTATTGGCACCCAGTGAATTTAAATATTTTAGGGAATCGCCTTTTTGAGTTATCAGTTGGGATTTTACCCTATCCTATTACTTTTCTTATTACAGATTTAATATCTGAGATATATGGTAAGAAAAGGGCAAATCAAGTAGTTGTTATTGGAATTTTTGCTTCTTTTTTCTCAATGGGAATTCTCTTGCTTGCAAATGCTGTTCCAGCTATAGAAAATTCTCCAATTGATGACAAAACCTTTAACCAGGTTTTTGCTTTTTCACCAATTGCAGTTTTAGCTTCAATGATAGCTTATTTAAGTGCACAATTTGTAGATATTCGTATTTATCACTTTTGGAAAAAACTTACTAATGGAAAAATGCTTTGGTTACGAAATAATTTTTCAACCTTCAGTTCTCAATTTATCGATACTTTTCTTGTAGTGAGTCTATTGAGTTTATTTGGAATTTTAGAATGGAAACTTTTTTGGGGACTTGTTATTTCAGGATTCTTATTTAAAATTATTATAGCAATTTTAGACACCCCTCTACTCTATCTTTTTGTAGGCATATTTAGGAAGACTTTTAGCATAAAACCTACCGACGAACTCGAAATTTAAACAATGAAGAATCAAATAAAAGGTATAAGATTAAACAAATACCTAAGCGAGATTGGACATTGTTCTAGAAGGGCGGCTGATAAGCTAATTAATGAAAATCGAATTAAAGTTAATGGAAAGGCTGTTGTAATGGGTCAAAAAGTAACTTCACAAGACCTCATAGAAGTTGACGGAATCCTTGTTGAAAACCTTCAAGAAAAGTTAGTTTACATAGCCTTTAATAAACCTGTTGGAATCGTCTGTACAACTGATACCAGAGTGGAAAAAGATAACATAATTGATTACATAAAATATCCCAGCCGTATTTTCCCAATTGGTCGCTTGGATAAAATAAGTGAGGGTTTAATTTTATTAACCAATGACGGAGACATAGTAAATAAGATCTTACGGGCTAGGAATAATCATGAAAAAGAATATATTGTAACAGTAAACAAACCTTTAACCAAAAAATTTATTGAAAAAATGAGGGTTGGAGTTCCCATTCTTGATACTGTAACTAAAAGATGTTTTGTTGAGCAAATTCAAAAAAGACAGTTTCGGATTATTTTAACTCAAGGTTTAAACCGTCAAATTCGAAGAATGTGTGAATACTTAGGATATCGTGTGTTAAAGTTAAAACGCATTAGAATTATGAATATTGAACTTAATATGAAAATAGGACGATATAGAGATCTAACAAAAAAAGAAATCACCAGGTTAAGACAATTACTTTCTGAATCTGATAAGCATTTTAAGAGTGAAAATGTAACCTAATACGTTGGCCCTCATTAGAACGTATGTTGAAAACTGTTTGGTCTTCAAAAAGCAGATATTGCCCTTTGATTCCGGTTAATTTCCCATTATAAATAGGGGTTTTAAATAAATTTAAACTTTTTACTTTTATAGGATAACAGTCTACTGGAAACTTGAATTTTTCCAAATTCTGATTTTTAATTTTAATATAGGGTTTTAAATCATTGGGTAAACATTCTATAGCTCTGTTAAAAGCATTTCCCCAAGATATAGGTTCAAAATCGTTTTGGACCATTTTCCTCCAATTAGTTTTATCAGAAAAATATTTTTTTAATTCTAATTCTCCTATACCTGCTAAATAGCGATTAGGAACTTCTAAAAGTATCATAGCCTCATGAGCTCCTTGATCTATCCAACGTGTAGGCAACTGACTTTTTCTTGTAACACCTACTTTTAGGTGACTGCTAAGAGCTAAATATAAAATGTGAGGTTGAAGTTGTATTTTCTTTTCATATTCCAAATCACGATCTGCAAGACCTAAATGTGCCTTACTCAGTTCTGGATGAATAATCCAATCTCCAGTTGCAGGACTATTGAAAAAACATGATTTACAATGACCTTGACGGAAAATGGGAATTTCTTGATGACAATTTAAACACTTTACACCTATATGATTAATATTTAGGGTCTTCCCAATAAATTGGTTCATGTGAAGATAGCCATTTTCTGTATTTAAAAAATAGTTTATCGGATCAGCTGGCTCTGTAATCATTTTTTTTAATGTCCCCTCAAACATTTACTCAATAAGAATTATTTAAATTTACTGCAATAAGATAATAATTATTTTATGCCTATACCCCTTTTTAACTCGATAGCTTCATGGATTCTGAAAAAAAGAATACACCAAATGGAATTGTTTATGAAATATCCTAATGAGGTTCAAATTGAATTACTGGATAATTTATTGAAAAATGCTTTTAAAACAGAGATAGGAAGGCTTTACGATTTCAAAACAATAGAAAGCTATTCTATATTTAAAGAAAGGATTCCTATTTGCACTTATGAGGATATTGAATTTGACATCGAACGGTCACGTAAAGGAGAACAAAATATTTTTTGGCCAGGCTCAATAAAATGGTTTGCAAAATCAAGTGGGACTACTAATTCAAGCAGCAAATTTATCCCTGTGAGTACTGAAGCTTTAGAAAATTGTCACTATAAAGCAGGTAAAGATATGCTTTGTTTATATTTTAATAATAATGAAGATTCTCAACTCCTAACGGGAAAGTCCCTTAGGTTGGGTGGAAGTAATGAACTCTATAACAATAATAATAGCTACTTCGGTGATCTATCTTCAATCATAATTCAAAATCTTCCTTTTTGGGCAGAATTAAGTAGTACGCCAAGTAATAAAACTTCATTGATGCCAGAATGGGAAACAAAGATGAAAGCCATAGTAGCTGAATCTATTCCCGAAAAGGTAACTAGTCTAGCTGGAGTGCCATCTTGGATGTTAGTTTTACTTCAAAATGTTCTGAAAGAGACAGGTAAGAAAACTATTTCTGAAGTTTGGCCTGATGCTGAAGTCTATTTTCATGGTGGAGTAAGTTTTAAACCTTATCGAGAATTGTATCAAAGTTTATTTAATAAAAAAGATTTTAGATATTATGAAATATACAATGCTTCTGAAGGGTTTTTTGGTATCCAAGATCAGAATAATTCTGATGAATTATTACTTATGTTAGACTATGGTATTTTCTATGAATTTATTCCATTTCATGGAGAGGAAGTTGATGAGGAAAAAATCATTCCTCTCTCAGAGGTTGAATTGTACATAAATTATGCCATGGTAATTACTACAAATGCGGGTTTATGGCGATATAAAATTGGTGATACGATTCGTTTTACAAGTCTTTGTCCTTACAGAATTCAAGTAACTGGACGAACTAAACATTTTATCAACGTATTTGGTGAAGAACTAATAATTGACAACGCCGAAAAAGCACTTGCAAAAGCATGTTATCAAACTCAAAGTAGGGTTTCCAACTATACAGCAGCACCAATTTTTATGGGGAAAAAAACACAGGGGGCACATGAATGGGTCATTGAGTTTGAAAAAGAGCCTCAAGATTTAAGCCGCTTTTGTCAACTTTTCGACGAGGCATTACAAAATGAAAATTCTGATTACGAAGCAAAAAGATACAAAAACATGACATTGCATCCTTTAAAACTAAACAAGGCCAGAAAAGGTCTATTCTACCAATGGCTATCTGAAAAAGGAAAATTGGGTGGACAGCACAAAGTTCCCAGACTTTCGAATTCAAGAAAAATCTTGGATGAGCTTAAAGAAATGAATATTTAGGAAACTACTTTTAATTTAGGAAGTTCAATTTTAGTAAGCTTTTGGTCTGCGTACTGTTTAGAAACTTTGAGTTTTTTAGTTTTTGTATTAGGTAATTCAAACATTGCATCGTTGAGTATCGCTTCACAAAGAGATCGCAAACCTCTTGCCCCAAGATCGTATTGAAGTGCTTTTTCAACTATATAATCTAATGCTCCAGATGTAAATTGTAGCTCAATACCATCCATTTTAAATAAATGTATATATTGCTTTATTAGTGCATTTTTAGGTGTTGTTAAAATTAATCTTAAAGCTTGTTCATCTAAGGCGCTCATGTAAGTTAAAACCGGGAGCCTTCCAATTATTTCAGGTATCAATCCAAAACTACGTACATCTCTTGGGGTTAGATACTGCAAGATGTTTTCTTTATCAAGGTCACGTTGATCTACAGCAGTTTTGTAACCTATTGCTTGCAGGTTTAGGCGTTTGGTTATATAGGTGTCGATTCCGTCAAATGCACCCCCAGCAATGAATAATATATTAGATGTGTCTACCTCAATAAACTTTTGATCTGGATGTTTGCGACCTCCTTTTGGTGGTACATTGACCAATGTACCTTCCAATAATTTCAATAATGCTTGTTGTACTCCTTCACCAGAAACATCTCTTGTAATTGAAGGGTTATCACTTTTTCTAGCAATTTTATCAATTTCATCAATAAAAACAATTCCCCTTTGAGCTCTTTCTACATCATAATCAGCTGCTTGAAGTAAACGAGAAAGAATACTTTCAACATCTTCACCTACGTAACCTGCTTCTGTTAAAATTGTAGCATCTACAATAGCTAAAGGCACTTTCAAGAAACGAGATATTGTTTGGGCTAAAAGGGTTTTTCCTGTACCGGTAGGTCCGACCATTAAAACATTACTTTTTTGTATTTCAACCTTGTTTTCTTTTGATTTATCTTGTATTAATCGTTTGTAGTGATTATAAACTGCAACAGATAAAACACGCTTAGATAATTCTTGACCAATAATATATTCGTCTAAAAAAGCTTTTATTTCCTTGGGTGGTTTTAATTCTATAGTTTCAGAATTAGAAACTTCTTCAGAGGTTTCTTCTAAAACTATACCATGTGCTTGATTAATACATCGGTCACAGATATGAGCGTCTAAACCTGCAATAAGTAGTTGCGTTTCTGATTTTGGTCTCCCACAAAAAGAACAATTTAAATCTGATTTAGACATAGAACTGAATTTTATTTTGAAGCTTTTTGTAATACTTCATCAACCATTCCATAGTCTTTAGCTTCTTGAGCTTTCATCCAATAATCCCTGTCACTATTTTCATTGACTTTTTTAATATTTTGTCCAGAGTGTTTTGAAATGATCTGATACAATTCATCCTTAAGCTTAAGAATTTCTCTTGCTGTAATTTCAATGTCAGAAGCTTGTCCTTGAGCACCACCAAGGGGCTGATGTATCATTACTCTTGCATGGGGTAGTGCAGATCGCTTCCCTTCATGGCCTGCACAAAGTAATACTGCACCCATTGACGCTGCTATACCAGTGCAAATAGTAGCAACATCAGGTGAAATGAATTGCATTGTATCATAAATACCCAAGCCAGCATAAACACTACCCCCTGGTGAATTTATGTACATTTGAATATCACGTTTAGAGTCAGTACTTTGTAAAAATAAAAGTTGAGCTTGAATGACATTTGCAACTTGATCATCTATAGCTGTCCCTAAAAACATTATTCGGTCCATCATCAGACGTGAGAATACATCCATCTGAGCCACATTTAATTGCCTTTCTTCAATTATGTATGGAGTCATACTGCTCACGATCTTATCGTAGTAAATTGCATTTACTCCGTGATGTTTAGTTGCATATTTTTTAAATTCTTTTCCGAAGTCCATATCGCTTTATTTTGCTTAAAATTAATGAAATTATATTATGCTTTTCCGTATGCTTCCTTAATAAAGGCATCATAGGCTATTTTTTTGTTTTTTAAAGGTGCTTTTTCTATATAAAATTTAAGCATTTTATCACCCATTAATTGACTTGAAATCCTTTTTGTTTCTTCTTGATTCGATAAAATGTTTGAAACAATACCATCTAACTGTTTTTTTTCTGGAATTTGTCCATATTGTGCCATTTGATTCTTAACCAAATTAGAAGCAAATTCTTTGAGTTCATCAAAGGTCATATTTAATTGGTTCTTTTTAATAATTTTACCCTCAATTAACTGATATCGAATACCCTTTTCTGATTTATTATAT